>JABAOC010001227.1_pt2 | contig 26516 bp, 22 predicted proteins | sample 7062161 | NCBI WGS metagenome assembly JABAOC01 (sample SAMN14538625, study PRJNA623070) | marine sediment metagenome | biome: marine biome [ENVO:00000428]; feature: marine pelagic biome [ENVO:01000023]; material: deep marine sediment [ENVO:00002113] | place: India: Gulf of Khambhat ... | reverse complement strand
CGAATTCAATAATTTTTCCGAGACGGAGAGTGTAACCGTACGGTTTTGATTATTGCGGCTGTTGGAAAAAGTGGATCAGGAAAGACTACTGCGCTCGAGTATTTGGTTTCAAATCTTGCTAGTGAAGGCTACAGAATCGGGGCGATAAAACATATTCACCATAAGGATTTCAAGGTGGACAAAAAAGGCACCAACACTTGGAGGTACACCACGGCAGGAGCGAAGGTAATTGCAGCTGTTTCAGCCAATGAAATAGTTGTGATAAAAAAAGCAGTTGTGGAATTGAACGACCTACAACAAGTAATTGGGTTGTTTGGGAATGAACAGTTGGATATTATAGTTGTAGAAGGATTTCGTAATCTCGTAGTAAAACGAAAAGATGTCTTGAAAATTGTCACTGCGAAAGATGCAAACAACCTAATGGAAACGCTGGAGGCAACTGCTCAACCTATGATTGCAGTCACAGGTCTAATTGGAAAGCAAAAACCGAAATTTGAACTTGAAATACCCGTGATTAATATCCCCACAGAAGGAAAGCAGCTTCTTAAACTAGTGAAAGAACACCTTGAAGCTGAAGGGAACTAAGCCTCATTTAAGGTCTATATCCGCCGAGTGTGCATAAAGCCAAAGCCGCCGCAGTTAGGTCCGCGGTTGTTCCCGGATTAAGAATATTTCCCGACTCCCGTAAACGACTATCCAACTTTTTAATGCTTTTCTTACCTTCCGGGGTTTCCAAGCCGCCTAACTCCAAGATTTTCTTGGCTTCTATTGAGACTTCTCGTGCCTTTTCAACACTGACTTTTCGTGCAATAAATGTGTCCGGATGCTCGGAAAGGATTTTTAGAAAAGTTTGAATCACCGCCAAGCTTAATTCTCCACGTTTCAGCTGGGCTTTCATGTAAGGATATGCTAAATCGAAAGTTATTGCGTAATTGTTAACCCATTCTGAGCAAACGTTATCGTAGCCCGCGGCTATCTTGAAAACATCAAAAAGCGAAACACCATCCTCGAGAAGCCTCTTTTTAGACATAGGGTCCGTAACATCGAGGTCGGGAGCACCACCGAGACCGCTTGGCTTAACCAAATCTATGGCTTCATAAAGGTTATAAGAATCTTCACCTGTTGTTGATTCAACCGCCAACCGCAAGTTTTCTCTCAACCGAGAAAAATCAAAAACAAAGTTACCCCTGCATGGAGTCATCCCCGCTGCCACCGCGATAGGGACGAAAAGAATAATAGTGCCAAGCAGCGTGTTTCCACCCTTTTGCCAAACGTTAATCTCAGCAACGCATTCCTTTATAATTTGACCAATTCGAAGATCTTTTATGCCTAGCTTGTTTTCTGAAACTGCGATTCCTCTGAGTGCAGCCTCTTCAAAGAAAGAATTGGCAGCTACTGCTGAAGCCAAGAAATGTTCGATTCTTGTGCCTTCAAAGCCTGCGGTGGGCGTCACGTTTCCAGGCTTGGAAGAGATAACTTCAAGAAGCATTGCCAGTTCTAAACATTTTGCGATATGTTTTGCTTTTTCGCAGCTAGACATTGGATAGAGGACCTCTGATTTAAGGTAGGGTCGAAAAAAGGTTTATTAGCGTTTTGTAAAAAGCTACAAGCGCATAAGATGATTTTGATGCTGGCTCGAGAAGGAGAATTGATTAAGACCAAAAATCACGTAATTTTCGACGTTAAGGGCTTGGTCCATCCGCCAAATCGTGTTATAGCGTTTCCTAGGTACATTCCATACTATCAGAGCACACGCCGAGGGCAAGAGGAGTTGTATAGCAAGATTTACAGTTTCAGTGAAAGGTTCCAATTTCTTGAGCAAAACATGCCAGAGTTGATAGTTCATGACGCGATATTTGACGAGATCCTCTGCGAGGTTCCCATGGGGAGGATTGTGGAGCATTATGACCCGATTGGGAAACTCAAATCACTACGAAATTCGAAGATGCTAGGAAAGTTGGAGCAGAAGGTGGTGCACCTTGCGGAAGAGTTGAAGGAAGCATCGGGAATTCCTTGGAGCTCAATTGGGATTTCGGGTTCCGTTCTTGTTGGGCTACACACGCTGAAGTCTGACGTGGATCCAGTTATTTACGGCGTGGAAAACTGCCGCAAGGCGTACGAAGTTTTGAAAACATTGTTGAAGGATGATGAATCCCAGTTTAAACAGTATACTCAAAAGGAGTTAAAGAGGCTTTTCGATTTCCGTTCGAAAGATACAACAATGAGCTTCGAAGACTTCGTTCGGGTCGAATACCGCAAAGCTTTCCAAGGTATGTTTGAAGGAACTGACTACTTTATACGTTTCGTGAAAGACTGGGACCAAGTAAACGAGCACTACGGCGATGTCCGCTACAAGAACACTGGGCAAGCGAAAATTAAGGCCATAATCAGGGATGACTCCGAAGCGTTGTTTACACCTTGCATATATAGAATCGAAAATGCAACAGTTCTTGAAGGCGCAAAGCTAGAGCCAATTAAGGAGATAGTGTCCTTCCGCGGAAGGTTTTGTGAACAAGCCAGAAAAGACGAAGCAGTAACCGCGCAGGGAAAAGTCGAACTCGTAATTGACAAGCGAAAAAAGAAAGGGTATTATCGCGTTATTCTTGGGAATAGACCATCGGACTACATGATACTATCTTGATTCAGCTCAGCCACTTTTATAGCTTGCTCGTAGTAACGTGGACAGTATGTCAACGTAACTTGGTAAAAACCTACTTTAGGCGAAACCACTTCCTCCAAGTTGCCTTCAATGTAGACCACCTCATCCTTTTGCGCTTGCAACCTGAATTCTTCCATATAGGATAGCACGCGCACTGCATTAACTGCTTCTCTTGGACCTGTAAAGACGTCTAAGGGTTTTATAATGTACACAGACGGAATGAAGGGCGCGTCAGCATTGTCAACTACGCGCGCTTTGAGTTTCACCCAGCCCTTCTGCACAATTCGAGAATTAGGGTCATACTCTGAGTTGATTTCACTCCAATATTTCACGGGTTCAAACTCTACTTTGATGACTCTGCCGTTTCTATCGTCGGTAAATAGGCCGTAGATCTGTTTACGGCGTTGGTGCCATATGAACTCTTTGACTGTGATATTTTTGTATCTCCACTTTTTGCCTCGCATAACATCAGCGCTGGCAAATTCGTTTTTAAATTCTGAAACACCATCAGCATACAATGCCTCCAGAATTTCGCGTATTTTGGCGTTTTCTCTTCGCCCGTAAACTACCAGATCTAAGTCTGATAAATCTGGATTATGGAAACCGTGAAGCATTGAACCGAATACGCCGAAATTCTCCATAGACAACCTTGATTGCTGCAAAATCGTGTTTAGAACACGCTTCGTGGCGTCAACGAGCTTGTCTTTCGGTTCTGTTTCCATCAGTTCTAACAGTCGTTTTTCGGGTTTCCTAATTTCTGACTCTACGGGGTTTACTGCTATTACTTTTTGCCTAAGCATCTTGTGGAAAACAGTGTATTTAGGATATTTCTCGAAGACGAATTTTGCGCCTTCATCGTTGTAGAACTTATAAAAGTGTTGGTTGCCTCCCGTTCTTGGTGCTCTCGGATCATTTGACGTGAAAATGTTGGCTGATGCATATTCGGCGTCGCATATATACGCGGTGGAAGGATGAGAATACCCGAAGACGCGGAAGAGTAAGCCTTCGGGTGTGAGTATAGAATCGCGGTCTCTGAGGTTTAGATTGGCCAAATGTATTCATCCTCATAGGTGGCGGTTCCAATTACAACTTGGTAGTTGACAGCACTGGTTTTAATTTCTTCAACGCGTTCAAGTTGCCCTGCGACCTTCATTTCGCTATCTTGGCGGGCGACATTTCGGTAGCAACCTATGTTGGAGATTACACGGTCTGGAATCTTATCAAGCATTAGCTCTGAGCTGGTGTCTAATGGTTTGTAATTGGCTATTTTGTAGGTGGCTGGACGAAATATGGCTTCGGTGTCGTCGCTTACAGTGCACAGAAATCGCACATGATCAATAGATGAAAAACGAGCCATCCCATACCAAGTTTTGATCTCCTTAGGCTTACGGGTGGCGTTATACATGAAGATTTTGCCTTTGTATCGACCTTGAAATTTCCTCGCTGCATTTAACCGGTTGCTGATTATGTAGCTAAGTTTGCCGGCGTTAACGAGACGCGCTATAGTTGCTTCTACAAGACGGAAGTTTTTTGAACCATACACCACGAAATCTATGTCAGACACAGGCGAATGCATATTCAAAGCTATGGACCCATGAATTCCGAAGTCGTCTAAATCGACACTTGACTCCTCGGAAAGCATCTTTATGAGTTCCAGAGCCAGTTTTTGCAAGCTATCATGCTTCTTCATTTCACTCAAATTAGCTAAACGCTCACTAGGAACAAAAACGCTATCAATCAAATTCAGTGGAGCAGATATTAGCTCCTTATTTCGCAGGTAACAGTAATACAGGTAGTCAGGAAAATTTTGTCTGAAAACCTCAATAAACGTCTTATAATTCTGTGCAGTGTAAAGTTTCTCTGCACGAAAGAGCTTGGTGCAGCCATAGTTCCATGTTCTTTTCAGCATTTGAACATTGAACAGAGCTTTGAGTTTTGCTGGGATATATTTGAGAAACGCAAAAACTCTGTCTTCGGGGTGCTCATACCCGAAAGTATTGAAAATGAAACCGTCTTCAGTAACAAATGTGTCTCCGTCTGCAGGAACCCATTGAGTCATAGCCGAATTAATACACCGCGAAAAGAATTAATCTGAAGACTAAAAAAGCTATGCATTCCAAAGCCGGGTTTTTGGTATGTTGCAAAAATTGGTAAGGTAGAGGCTCATATAACGCACCATTAGATTAAATGAAGTTTATAGATATTGCTTCAATCTAAAGCCATAATTCTTAAATGTAGGAGTAACAACACCTTAACGAAGGGTTACTATTGAGTGTAAAATTACATCCCTATGTAGTTTTTCTTCCCACCGAGCAGAAAGATAAGATCTTAAGCGCAATTTTCGGCTCTAAAGCCGGTGTTGACACCCTAAGATTCTCGCTTAAACAAGGAATCTCAAAAAAAATTTATCAAAAAGATCTTGTCAAAAGGTTGAATTACTCAAACAAAACAATAATTGAAAACCTTAAAACCCTCACAAAACTTGGAGTTCTAACCGAGTGGATGGAAAAAAACGAGAAAGAAAAAAGGACAATCTGGGTCAAAGCCTACCAGCTCACCGACCTTGGCAGATGGTTCGCGTTATTACTCGCCGAAGAAAAAGAGCTAACAGAACGCGAAAAATCGGAAATATTACAAAGCCTATTCCGAACCTACATTAAACTGACTAAAGATCTAGCTGGAGAACTAAAAATCGATAAAGAAGCTTTAAAAGAAATCTTCCAAGAAGAAATGATTTAGCTGCATCACACCCAAGAAAAGCGCCCGAATGTTGGATTATGGGGCTTGGAGATAATTTGAGGGGGAGAAGGGAGAGCGTGCTAAAAAGAGTTTTCCCCAAGCCTTTCCACCCAACTCTGTCTTCAGTCTTGCGTTTTTCCCTCCTTGCTACAAAGCTTTGAAAGCTTCAAACCATCTGTTGTATAATGATAACATGTCCAACGAAACGCTTGGCTTTCTTTCTTCTAGTATCTGTCTGAAATCACCCATCGATATTGATCTAGGCTTGGCTTCTTTGTCCATAGCTTTCCCGGACTCAAAGAATTCGCCAATAAGCTTCAGCTGGGCTGATTGGCACACGTCCCTAATATCGCTTCCCGAAAAGCCTTCAGAAAGTCTAGCGAGCTCATGCAAGTCTACATCGGGGTTAATCGCGAGATTAGTCGTGTAGAGCTTAAGCATCATTAACCTTGTATGATGATCAGGCAGCGGAACAAGAATCCTCTTCTGGAACCGTCGAATAAAAGGCCAATCCAAATCCCATGGTTTGTTCGTAGCACCGATGACGTAAACATGAAGTTTTTTGCCTTTGTCAACAATGCCGTCCATCTCTTTCAAAAACTGATTGCGCACACGAATTTCACCGCCAACCTCGTTCGAATGTGCTCCCATAAGCGAGTCTAATTCATCAACGAAAACAATTGCAGCTTTACCTTCATTTGAAGATTGCCTGGCCGAACCAAAAAGTTTAGCAACATTCTTCTCAGCCTCACCCAACCACTTAGACATAATCGAAGCAGCATCTATTGAGTAGAAGTTAGCATTTATTTCGGTAGCAACTGCAGCAGCGAGCAAAGTTTTTCCACAACCAGGAGGACCAAAAAGCAGGATTCCTCTCGGCCAACCCAAAGGAAACAGGTCAGGCCTTTGCACAGGATAGACAATAGCCTCCTTAACAGCCTTTTTGGCTGTTTCCAAACCTACAACTTCTCCCCAGCTAACCTCAGGCTTTTCAGTTACAACAAGCTCCGTGCCTGGCTTTCCACTGCCCCCAGTGGCTACTTCACCACCATCTCCGCCATTATTAGATTCCATCTGCATTTCAACAGGTGAAACTGAACCTTGTAGAGCTTTGATCCGTTCCTGGTAGGCAATTGCTCTTTGAACATAAACTTTATTCAAGCCGTATTCTGGGTACAGTTGAACAAGCTGCAAGAGGCTTTCAATAGCCTTCTGATATAGAGTAATAGCTCTACCTTTAGCACCTTGCCTATCCAAACGCACAGCATCTAAAGCGTAATCTTTCGCGGCTTTTTCAAGTTCATCTGAAGCACTCATTTTATTTACACCAATTTATTCAGGAGATTTCAACTCGATTTTTATTTTCCCCTGAGTTCCTAAACTTTCGAGGGCTTTCTGAATTTCTTCATTCGAAGTGTTCAAAGCACTCGAACAACGGGTTAAATCAATTTCACCGTTACTCTTTTTAACGTATTCGAGAAGCATATCCTCAATTGAGGGTTTCTCAACCGTTAATGAAATTTCCTTAATTTCAGATTTTTTATAAGAAAAAGTGGTTTTTGAGGCATCCATATCGAAATCCACGCCGTTTTTTTCAGGATTGTTTCCAAAAATTTCTGAAGAGCTAGCTGAGAGAGCAACAAGCTCACGGATTGGAGCAGCTTTTTCTTCAATTCCAATAGCCGCAGGTGGTTCGGGAAGACTCTCTGACAGTTTCTGCTCAAGGAAACTTGAAACTTCATCCAATACTTCTTCCCCGGCAGCTGTCTTTTTGCCAACAGGTATCAAAGACTCATCAGCCGAGAGTCTAGTCGCGCATAGTGTTTCACGTATTGTCTCATTAACGTTGTTTAATTCACTGGAAACATCGGGTAAAACCCTGAACAAATCTGATGAAACGTTTTGAAGAAGTTTAAGAGCCGGCTTCAAGTCGATAACTATGTCACTAAGTTCCTTCAACGTCTCAAGCCGAAGAATGACGCGTTCTATGGCTAATTGTACACTATATAGAAACTTTAGTAGTTTTCTAACTTCACCGATTTCGTTAGCACACATGGCTGCTTTTTCTTTGTTGTTTCTCTTCAAAGCACCTGTGCAAGATTCAAAAAGTATACGGTCTCTCTCTTTTAATCTATAGCCAGCCTGCTCTAGCTTTTTTTGCTGAATTCTAAGAGTGTATATAGACTTTGATGCAACTTCACGTACCGGTGGAGGGTTTGACCGTGTTAAACCTCGTATATCTTTTTCCCTCCGCCCGTTACCCGCTTGTTAGACTATATTCCAGCCTTTCCGACTTCTTTAACGTAGACGACTACTGGAGGCTCCGGAAGTTCGGGCGCCTCTTCAGGAGTCTCATCTGGGATTTCTTTAGGTTCCTCTTCTATTGTTCCTTCACCATCTTCCGTAGGGGTTTCGTTAACTGTCTCTTCACTTACTTCTTCAGCCATCTCTTCACTTACTTCTTCAGCCATCTCTTCACTTACTTCTGGAGTTTCTTCTTTGGCAGGCTCGATGTGGATAGTGTTAGTTGTTTGCTCAAGTTGTTTATCAGAATCGCCTAGCATAATATTTGAGAGCTTGCTTTTGGTGAGTTCGATATCGCTTTTCTCTATGTTAGTGCGTTTAATATTTTCTTGAAGCAACGTGAAAGCAGACTGGTAGGCTTCTTCGTCAACTTGTCCTATTTCATGTTCTAGCTCAAGATTGACAACTGCATAGCCCAATGTTTTAATCTCTTCATTGCAACGTGCTATTACCTTGTCAGCTTCTTCTGAGAGGTCCTGTGCGTCTTTCTTCAGTTGGTTTAAAACTGCTTCAAAGTTGTTATAGAGTTCTTGGTAAAGGTCTGGAGAAATCTTTCGTTTTTCAGCCAAATCTCTGAGAGCTTGATTCTTGCGCCAAATGAGTGGTATCTGATCACAGAGAACGTTTGCCCGTGACTTGAGGGTCGAGCTAAGCGTGACTTCAGCACCATTGAATGTTAAGTACTCCATAGACTTTTTCAAGAATTTTCCGTCATTAGACTCGACGTATACACCGTCGAATTTTCCGTTTGGGGTTAATGCGAAAGAGGCAACTTTTCCGACTGTGCGGCCATACTCATCTTTGATTGGTTTACCAATAGAAAGAAAAAGATTGGAGTTGTTGATCATGTTTTTTTCTCCTTATTTTAGTAACTCTCTGTTGTTTTTTCTGTTTGGGCGGCTGCAGTAGATGGCATACCTGCTGGTAGATCTGGAAACTTGTCTTTAACTTTCTGTTCCGCAACGGTTGCTGCTTCTGAAAGAATTTTTGAGGCATCCTCATTCACAGTGTCAAAGTTCAGCGTCATTCCTGATCCTTGTCCTGCTTCTATCATTATTCCGCTTAGCAAGTTGCCGATTTCACCTAGTTCAGTTTCTGCTTCAGGGAATACACTTACTAGTCCGGTTCTGACATTTCGTAGAACTCCAACGGCTGGTCCTAAAGTGGACACCACATCTCCAAGTTCGGATACGGTTCGTAACCTCAACACTATCTGTTCAAGGGCGAGTCTAGCGTTTATGATTAGCTTCTCCATCTTGCGAACTTCTGCGAGTTCATTCGCAAAAACGTTCGCGCGCGCAGTGTCGTGTTTAGTATAAGCGTCAACTATTCTAGCGAAGATTGCTTTGTCTCTTTGGCTGAACCTGTCTGTGGCTTGGTCAAGTTTCTGCACTTGAAGCTCTATTCTTCTAACAGCAAAGTCTAGTCTAGGCTTTAGCGGTCCTGGCGGATTCACAACATCCTTGATACGTTCTGTGAAAGGTGCTTCACCCCGTTTAGTTTCCCATTTTTTCGCAAATCTTTCTGACAAATAAATACCTCCTGCACAAAAGATGCATTTGAAATATCTTATACATTGTTAACATGTTGAAAATATGCACGTATATATGTAGAGATATACAGGTCAAAAAAACTTGAATTTGGCTTTAATTAGAAAATTAAAAGACAGGGTAGGCACTATTCGAAGATTAGACAAAAACGTGTAAGTTAGACTAAAAAGAGGCTTAATCCAATCCTAAAATAAAAAGGTGAATTGAATGGGTGATAGATTAAAAGTATTCGCAATTGTTGCACTTTTGGGTTTCATGGCAGGAGTAATAGCACAGCTAACAGCGGTTTTCGTCATTCCGTGGATCATCTCAATCCTACCAATGCTAGGTGGCCTAACAAGCTACATAGTAGCGGGATGCGCAGGTGCCGTCCTAACTGTCGGACTCGTAAGCGTATGGGCATACTTAACAGGTAACAAAAATCAACCATAAGTACAACAAAACCTCTACTTTCTTTGTTTCGCCATTAAAATCCTACTCCAAAGAACAGGAGTTTTGAATTTTTTACATTAAAGTAAATTAACATAAACAACAGCAAAACCAAAAGCTTCATGCTTTTCTAGTGGACTCAGAAGCGGAAAAAGTGTTCATCCGCCTTTCAGCGTCTTCGTACCTCGATACGTTACCAATATACTGAGGATACTAAGTTTATTTGGACTCAGTAAAGAGAAATGCACTCCTTAGCCTCCAGCTTAAATTCCCCGCCTTCAGCTTCAGCGTACCTCGATTACTTCATAGTCCATCCAAAACAAACGTTTCTGCACATTTCAAGTTTATGGTAAGTTGCACGCTAAAGACAAGTCATTGTTAGAAGTCCAATTGTTGGAACGGTTTGTTCTAATACTTTTGTCTTTGGGTTTTTTCTATAAATTTGGCAGTTCTAAACCTGTGACTTCTTTGAATTTCTTTCTAAAAATCCAGTTCAAGTTTTCCAGGTTTCTTGGGTAGATTGATATGAACTTGATGTTGTTTTGGTAGTATTGAGCCATTTTCCTTTTCATGGCTTTAATGTATTTTGTTCTTATCCACCTGTCATCTGCATCCACTAGCCCCCCAATATTCAATGTAGACTTCATAATGAGGCAAGTAGAAATCAGGATTGCTAATCTTGCGATCAAAAATTAGGGCTTTAGTTCTTGCTTCATGCTCATAGAGATAGCGTATGTTGTTTCTTTCAAAATAATCTGCGATTCTTTTCTCTCCGATACTTCTAACAGGTTCACCTCTTAATGTAAGAGATTCAACTCCATACTTTTTTCTCGGCTTCAAAATTTTCGAAAGAATCCAGACAAAGAACAATATCACTATAAAAAACAGGAATAGCAAGAAATAAGCAGGACTATTCATCTTTTGAAATATTTCTATTGGTTTGTTCTTAAGATTTTTGCAAGTCTCATAGCGAGGTCTTGAGTTTTTGAAACCTAACAACTTTTCTAAGATGTCAAAAGTAGAAATTAGACCAAAAAAACATTATCCCCGAAGATAGTGAAAACAGAAGCTAAAACAAGCTCAACGAAATACTTTTTCTGCATAAAAAAAGGAGATTTTTTGAAAGTCTATAACCCAAAGCCTAGCGCAAGCAAGCCAATGCCGATAATCGCCAAAATCGCCACTATTACAATGTAGATTATAACTGCAATTATGGCAATTGCAAAAGCCATCAACCAGCCACAGTCAAAGAAGTGCTTAATCAACGCAAGCCAAACTATGAACATTATAAGCGCTGCAATTAACCCGCCAATTAAGGCTCCAACGACTGCACCTATTACTGTTCCTAAAGCCACTATCCAAACAGCATCTAGAAATTTTGCTTTTTCTTTGCCAACTAGCGCTCTTCCAGCAAGCCAAAGCACAGGAGCTATGATAATAGCGCCGACGACTATTTGGATTAACAGTGCAATAAGGTCTATTTCGCCTATCATTTGACTTTCTCCACTCTTATTAAATCTAATTTATTTTTAAAATTATTCATTCTTCACAATCCACACTCATAACGTTCAGACAAAATGCCTGACGACACCTACATGCGAAATTTTATAACTAGCCAAATCTATAAGATTCAGAAGAGGACATTTCATTAATTCCTCAAATTTTGTTCCAAAGGTTCATCTTCTAAAACAGCTGTGGAACTTAATGCAGATCATCCTGCAAAACAAAAGCTAAAAAAACACACATAGCAGATAAGAATACAGAGCAATCAGCAACAGAAGAACACCAAAACATCCACCATTAAACCAAATCGGCTAAATATTAAACTTTAAAAGTTCCTACAAATTATTTAACTACAAAACTTGTTAAATTCATGCATCAAAGGAATCTCAGATACCCACTAGAAAGGAAGATAAACAAATGAAATATGTAGTTGTTGTCGGGGACGGCATGGCAGATTATCCCATTCCTGAATTAGGAAATCGGACTCCACTGCAAGCAGCCCGTAAACCGAATATGAACGAGATAGCAGCAAAAGGCAGGAATGGCCTCCTCAAAACAATACCCGACGGTTTAAATCCAGGCTCAGATGTGGCAATTCTTTCAGTATTGGGTTTCAATCTCGAACATTTTTACACAGGCAGAGGAGCCTTGGAAGCAGCTGCCAAGGGTATCCAACTCAAAGACAACGATGTAGCATTCAGATGTAATTTAATTACCGAAAAAAATGGGATTTTGGCTGATTATTCTGCTGGTCATATACATAGCAAAGACTCCAACCAGTTGATGGCAGCCGTTAAAAAAGCTTGCGAGAAAACTGGTGAAATCGAATTCTATTCAGGATTAGACTACAGACACTTGCTTATTATGAGAGACTCTCTGTTATCGCTCAAGGTTGAATGCACGCCACCGCACGACGCAGTGGGAAAAGAATTCTCAGCGGTCTTGCCAAAAGCCACGTCGCCTGAAGCTGAAAACACAGCGAACAAGCTGAAAGAAGCAATACATAAATCCAATGAGGTACTAAAAAGACACCCAGTTAACGTTGCCAGAGAGAAAAAAGGGAAAAATCCTGGAAATATGATTTGGCCTTGGGGCGGCGGTAAAAAACCAAGCATACCCTCTTTCAAGAAGAGATACGGTTTGGATGCGGCAGTCATATCAGCTGTGGACTTGGTGAAAGGAATAGGCGTTTACGCGGGAATGGAAATCATTGCCGTCTCTGGTGCTACGGGTAGAGAGGACACAAACTATGAGGGTAAAGCAGAATACACCCTAAAAGCACTCAAGAACAATGATTTGGTTTTCATTCATGTTGAAGCGCCAGATGAAGCAGGTCACGTCCAGGATTATAAGCTCAAAGTCAAAACGATAGAAGACTTAGATAAAAGGTTAGTTGGTAGAATTCTTAAAAGCTTAAAGGGCTTAAAGGAACCTTACGCAATCGCGGTCTTGCCAGACCATCCAACGCCGATTGAAATTGGCACGCACACAAGAGAACCGGTGCCTTTCGCAGTTCAATCACCTCTATTACAGGCAGATGACGTGCAAGAGTTTGACGAGTTATCGGCTAAAAACGGTGGTTTTGGTTTCGTAGAGCAAGGAGGCATAGTACCGCTTCTGCTTTCATCCACCAGAAACAACAAATTACAAAGTATCTAAATTTTGAATTCAATTGAAGCTGCTTCCTGAATGAAACCGTGAGAGATTAAGCGTTTGTCGTCTTATACTTAACTTTATAGTGTTTAACTGGCTAAAATGGTTTTAAAAGTGAGGATGAATGGAGCGAGAGGAACAGCAACGCGGGCTGAAACGTTCGTTGGATTTGTTGGATGCTACTGCGATAAGCGTTGGCGCGATAATAGGCGGCGGCATTTTTGTTGTAACAGGTATCGTAGCAGGATTAGCGGGTTCAGCGTTACTGGTGTCCATGATTGTGGCGGCGGTAATCGCATTTTTTACGGCTTTGAGTTTTGCAGAATTGGCAGCGTGGCAGCCTATAGAAGGAAGCGTTTATGAGTATGCTCGTCAGGTTATTTCGCCTTTTACGGGTTTTTTGGCGGGTTGGATGTGGATGGTTTCTAACACGTTCACAGGAGCCGCTGTATCTCTTGGCTTTGCGTATTACTTGACCACTTTGTTTCCAGATTTGCCAGTTAACGTTATGGCTGCGCTTTTGTGCCTAGTGTTTACAGCTTTGAACTTCTTTGGGGTGCGAAAATCAGCTCGCCTAAACACCGTTTTGGTAATATTGAAATTGTTGATTCTATGCTTTTTTGTAGCGTACGGATCGATAAACATGAATTCTGGGAACTTCACACCGTTTGACCCATTTAATCCTGGGGTTTTGTATGGTGCTTACTTCATTTTCTTCGCTTACACGGGGTTTGCGAGAGCAGCTGTTGTAGCTGAAGAGGTAAAAGACGCTAGACGCAATGTCCCCAGGGCTTTGCTCTTGGCGCTTGCGGTTTCCACCATAATTTACGTGCTTGTTGGAATAATTGCTGTCGGGCTTGTGGGATCAACTGAGCTGGAAAATTCGAGTTTACCTTTAGCTGAAGCCATGAACGCTACTGGAAACCAGGTTGCAGTACAGGTTGTATCTTTTGGAGGTTTGTTGGCAACTGCTAGCGTACTGCTAACGGCTGTTTTAGGTGTCTCGCGCATGGCTTATTCCATGGCAAGAAGAGGAGACTTGCCGCGGGTTTTGGCTAAGCTGAACCCTAAGTTTTGCACGCCTTACTATTCAATTTGGATTATCGGAATTTTAATGTCGATGCTCGTCTTGCTTTTTGACTTGAGAGGGGTTGTAGCTGTCAGCACATTCGGAGCCCTTTTCTACTATGCCTTGACGAATGCATCCGCGTTCAAATTAAAAAACGAGAAAAGACGATATTACAAGTTTGTTCCTCTCATAGGGTTAGGAACATGTATTGTGTTGCTAGTGTTTGTTCTCTTCGTCGCAATACAAGCATGGATAATGGGCGGGATGTGTCTAAGCGCAGGGGCAGTTTACTACGTCGCCAAAAAACATACTTCAAAGTGAAACTGTTGACGATTGGAAAAGTCAGGAATTTTTTGTTCTTGAAAATTATCCTAATTCTCTAAATAAGGAAAAAAAGCTTTGGGATTGCTAAATTTCATCCATTCTTCTTTTTTTCACCAATGAAAGCCGTTTCTTGCCAGATTTAGCTTGAAGCTCCCTTACTACGGTTTCTGTAGATGCTAGTTTCTTAAGCGCTGTTAACCACGCTGCTGCCTTGATATCAGAATGAAACAGCCAAAACCTTTTGATCTTTATAGCTTCTTCTGGACAAACTTTTTGGCACGCAGAACAGAAAAGACAAAACTCAGGTGAGACGACCGGTTTGCCATTTTCACCTAATTCAATCACACCTATGCGACAAATATCAATGCAAGCCCTGCAATCATCGGGGCAAAGATCTGAATTCAGCTCAATTGTTCCTTGAAAAGGCTTCTTCACATGTATGGCACCCAAAGGACATGCCGATTCGCAAAACTTACAATACAAACAAAGAGCTTTATTGATATCAATCTCAGTAACCCGAAAAATCTTTCCATCATCTGAACGCTTGGCATTCACTCTAATGCTATCTGTAGGACATGAGTCTTTACATTCGAGGTTGCATTCTGGCTTGAAATAACAAATATTTTTCTTCACTTGTATTTCCTTTAACAAAACCGGAAAGACTTCGTTTTTAACAACGTTTGTGGTTTCCTCACCATCAACTTGCATTTTCAAAGCATTATAAGGACACAACACCACACATTCACCACAAAAAACGCAACAGGTAGCGTCAATGTCAATTGTAGGCTTCTTCTTTAGACGCCCATTAACAACCGAAGCAGGCGTTTCTTCTATAGCTTCCTTGGGACAAATCTGAGCACAAATTCCACAGCCAATACATAAATCCTTATCCAATCGCAGAACATTTTTCCTTGTGAGAAAATCCCGGCTAAGCCTGATTTCCTTCCTCTTTTCCCTTTTTATTGTTTCTCCACGCAATATTTGTAGCCTCTAATCACCGTTGATTTTTTTGATCATGAAATTAGCCCTTTTTCGTAGCTTTTTTCGAAGCGAGCGCAGCGACCGTCTTTTCAAGTTCTGCTTTTGTTACGCCTTCCACGATTTTCTCCATTTCCCTAATTTTTGAAGCAAATTTTTCGCCTTCTGCCGCGCTGATCCAAGCAAGCTGAAGCCTGTTTTTATCTATGCCTAACTTCTCCAATTTACTCCACAGTTTTTCTACCCTTTTCTTAGTTTCATAGTTGGCGTTGATGTAGTGGCAATCATTCAAGTGGCAACCTGCAACAAGTACCGCAGCTGCGCCGTTTCTGAACGCTCTTTCCACAAATTTTGTGGCTACTCTCCCAGAGCACATGGTACGAATAATCCGAGCATTTGGAGGATGCTGCATTCTACTTACGCCCGCAAAGTCTGCCCCAGCATAGGAACACCAATTGCAGCAAAATGCCACAATCTTCTTTTCCGCGTTTTCTTTGGTTGCCGCATCTATCTGCTTATTGATTTGCTCATCAGTGAAATGCCGCATTTCTATAGCTCCAAATGGACATTCGGCGCCACATGTTCCACATCCAGCACAAGCTGCCTCAACCACTTCAGCTTTTTTGGTTTCTTTATTCACGGAAATAGCATTATAAGGACAGACTTTGGTACATAAACCACATCCAATACATTTGTCAAGATCAATCATAGATGTAATCGCTTCAACCGTAACGCTTCCCTTAGCCATAAGAATCCCAGCACGACCCGCTGCAGCACTTGCCTGTGTAACGCTGTCTTTGATGTCCTTTGGGCCTTCCGCGCAACCAGCAAGAAACACCCCTCCTGTTGGTGTGTCAACGGGTCGCAATTTAGGATGAGCTTCCATGAAGAAGCCATCTGAAGTCTTAGATAACGTGAGAAGGCGCTGGATTACACTGCTATCAGCTCTTGGTTCAATACCTACTGACAGAACCAACATTTCAGTTTCCATTTTGTAAAATTTGTTTGACGTTAGATCTTCCCCGACCAGAATTAGATTATGATTTTTGCTATTTTCAGTAACTTCTCCTGGCAAACCACGAATGAAGACAACCCCTGCCTGTTTTGCTCTTTTGTAAAGATCTTCAAAACCTTTGCCAAAAGCCCTTATGTCCATATAAAAAACATAGAGTTTAATTTCGGGCCAATGTTCTTTAATCAGTAGACAATCTTTTATCGTGTTCATACAACATACATTGCTACAATAGGCGTGACCTTTTTTATCAGAGAGAGAACGAGATCCTATGCATTGAATGAAGGCAACGTTCTTGGGAAGCTTCATGTCACTTGGTCGGGTTAAATGACCTCCGGTGGGACCCCCGGCATTGATTATTCGTTCAAATTCCATGGAAGTTATTACATTTGGGAATTTCATGTAACCGTATTCAGTCAAGGCAGTGGGTTCAAAAACATCTACGCCAGTGGCTACGATAATTGTTCCGACATCTAATTCCACTATTTCTTCTTTTGCAGTGAAATTTATGGCATCTGGACCACAAACTTCCTTGCACTTTGCACAGGTATTATCACCTATGCCAAGGCAGCTTTTTTCATCAATTAAATAGAGGGCTGGGACTGCCTGAGCGAATGGTATATAGATTGCCTTTCTGTAGGTAAGCCCCTCTTCAAACTCGTTAGGCACTTCTACTGGACAAACTTTGACGCAATCACCGCACGCTGTACATTCCTTTTTTATGTACCTAGGTTTCTTCTTCACTTTAACCTTGAAGTTCCCAATGTATCCACTTACTTCTACGATTTCACTGTTTGCTAACAATTCAATTTTTGGATGCCTTCCTGCGTCCGACATTTTTGGAGCTAGAATGCAGATAGAACAATCCATAGTGGGGAAGGTTTTGTCAATCTGAGCCATTCTTCCACCTATGCTTGGGCTCTTCTCTACAAGAAAGACCTGATACCCCGTATCGCCTAAATCTAAGGCTGCTTGAATACCTGCAACTCCCCCACCTATAACTAGTGCCTTTCTTGTTACTGGAACTACAGCTTCTTTTTGGGGCTTTAGTAAGGCAACTTTGGCAACAGCCATTTCAACTAAATCTTTAGCTTTCTCTGTAGCTTTTTCTGGCTCATACAGATGCACCCAACTGCAATGCTCCCTAATATTGGCCATTTCAAACAAGTATTTATTTATTCCAGCCTCTTCACACATTCTCCTAAAAGTCGGCTCGTGAAGTCGAGGAGTACAAGAAGCCACGACGACCCGATTCAGTTTATTCTCAATAATGTCATTCTTCATAGATTCTTGTCCAGGGTCAGAGCAGCTGTACAAGTTATGTTTTGAAAGAACTACATGAGGCAAATTAGAAGCATATTTCGACACTTCTTCACAGTCTACAGAACCAGCAATATTCTTGCCACAGTGACACACATAAACACCTATCCTAAGCTCCTCAGGTTCAGTCTGCTGTTTTTGTGCTTCGGTTGCTTTTTCTTCGTTTTTCTGTTCTAGCATTCTTGTCACTTACTCCTTGAACGTTTTTTATGCAAGGCTTTTTCCACGAATACTGGCAGGTCATAAACTTTTACATCAATCTTTGACCGTTTAATTGGCAACTCACCATTCATCGCGCATTTAAGGTGAATCTGGCATTTGGGACATGCGGTAATTAACCATTCAGCTCCAGTTGCCTTTGCTTCAGTTAATCGATCTAGTTGAATTTGTTTAGAGAGTTTTCCACAGTTCAACCATGAACTTACTCCACAGCAAAGAGAGTTTTCCCGATTTCTTTCCATCTCCAATAATTCTGTTTCAGGGATGTTCTTGATGACACTGCGAGGTGGTTCGTACACGCCCATGTGTCTGCCAAGGCGACAGGGGTCATGATAGACCACCTTCTTATCGTTGAACACCTCAGGAAACTCAAGCTGTTCCTTTTCGATTATTTCAGCAAGGAAATCTGAAACGTGAATAACATCAAAGTCTAGATCACCAACAATTCTTGGATAGTCCAACTTGATGGTTCGATAACATTCTGCACAGGAAGTGACTACTTTTTTCACTTTTGCTTGTTTGATAGCATCAATATTCATTCTCGCCAGTTTCTCGAAGTTTTCCCTATCTCCTGTAAAGTACAGATCATGACCGCAACATCTTTCATTCCTGAGAAGCACAGGTTCAATACCCACCTTATTCATTATTTTTACTACGCTTTTTGCTGTTTCAATAGAATTGACCTGAATATCGTTGAAGATTGCTTCGAAATAGGGAAGGCAACCAACAAAATACAAAATATCTCCAATCTCGGAGACCTTGGCGTCTCTAGGAAGCCAACCAATACGTTTTTGATTTATATTAGGATTTGTCATAATTCTCTGCAAGTCTAGTAGCAAATCCTTGTGAGAGCAAGTTCCAGTTATGCCCAAAAGTCGCGCCTTTTCTCGACAAGCCTTTACGAAATCAACATAATGAACGTCAGATGGACACCTCTCTTGGCAAAGACCACAAGTCAGGCAGGCCCAGATGCCCGGATCCTCCACTGAAATTTCTTCAGCACCACTTAAAATCCTCTTGACAGTCATTCTAGGAGAGAAATCAGGATTCATTCTAGTTATCGGGCAACTACTGGAACATTTCCCACATTCCAAACACAGCCTTATGTTAGTGTTCTCTATGACCTCTGAAATCGGCTTTTCTTTGATAGAAATATCTTCCTGTTCATGCATTTTCTTTAATGGATTTGGACCCATATTCTTCAGTTTCGCAGTGAAATCCGTTATCACATTGGCGAATTTCTGACCCTCAGAGGCTGAGATCCATTCTAAATGCAATCTTTCAGAGCCTAAGCCCAATAACCTGAGGATTTTCTTGGTACTTTTGACGTTCTTCTCAGCTCTTAGATTTCCACTAATATAGTGGCAGTCATTTAGGTGGCATCCAGAGACTAAAACGCCGTCTATTCCGCTAATGAAGGCGTTCAAAATAAAAGAAGGTTCAACTCTTCCACTGCACATTACTCTAACAGACCTAACATTGGCAGGATAGCGGATCCTGCTAGTTCCAGCAAGGTCGGCTCCCGCGTAACTGCACCAATTGCACAGAAATGCCAGAATCTCTGGGTCATTCTTCACTCTATCAACTCCTATAAGCTTCTTTGATTTCGGCCAGTATTTGTTTGTCAGTAAAGTGTTTCATTTCAATAGCACCTGTTGGACAGGCAACCGCGCAAGAACCACAGCCCTTACACACAACCTCGTTTACTTTCGCGACGAGAATTGGCGCGCGGAATAACGGCTCAACTTCGAAAATCTTTTGTTCCAAGGTTATTGCGTTGAATTCACAAACCTCTTTGCATTCACCACAACCTCTGCAAAGCTCCTCAGCTACGCCAGCAGTAATGGCCTCTGAGCGAACACGTCCCCTAGCCATCGGAATAGCCGCTGAAGAGGCAGCTGCATGAGCCTGAATTATGCTTTCATCCACAGCCTTTGGACTATGGGCTGTTCCACAAACGTATATTCCATCTGTTGCGAAGTCCACAGGTTTGAGCTTTACATGAGCTTCAAGGAAGAATCCATCAGCGCCTAGAGGCACTTTAAGAAGTGAAGATAGCGATTTACCCGCTTCATGTTGAACCAACGGCGTGGATAGCACTATCAAGTCGCAGTCTATAGGCATTTCTTTGCCGATAAGGGTGTTATAAACGTTAACTTTGAGCCTTCCGCCAGCTTCAATTTTGACCACAGGAGGCTTTTTAGCTAAATAGTTAATGAACTTCACATTTTTTTCCTGAGCTCTCAAATAGTAATTCTCGTATTCTCTCCCGTAAGCTTGGAGTTGGCGATATAGAATATAAACATCAATGTTTGGTTTTGACTCTTTGATAAAAGAAGCATTTTTCAAAGCGACCGCACAGCAGATTCTTGAACAGTATTCCCTTCCCCATGGGAATGGTATCTCCATAGCTCCAACACATTGGATCATAACGACCTTTTTTACATTTTCAGGAAGCCCTGTCTTAAGGAGCTGTTCCAGTTCAAGTTGTGTTACCACGTTTTTCTGCTCGCCGTAGCTGTACATTCCAGTTGGTTTGAATTCTTCTGCGCCAGTTGCCACAATAATAGTTCCGACGCTAAGTTCAATCATGTCTTTTCCATTTTTTAACGCTGTAACTTCAAAGTTGCCAATATAGCCCTTAACATCCTGAATACTCGTGGAAGTTAGCAAATTAATGTTGCTATTAGCTTTTACAGCTTTAACCGCTAAACCTAAGAATATAGATGCATCCTCATCAGTAGGGTATAGTTTGTTAAGCTTTCGTAACATGCCACCGACTTCAGCTTCTTTTTCCACAAGGTAGACTTTGAAGCCTTGGCGCGCTAAACTAAGAGCGGCTAGCATGCCGGAGATGCCTGCACCGAGTATAAGTGTGGCTGGAGTGACATTTACTTCTGTTTCTTCTTGAGGCTTGAGTAAGCGGGCTTTTGCCACAGCCATTCGCACAATGTCCTTGGCTTTCTCTGTCGCTTTCTTTGCTTCCTTCATATGGACCCAAGAGCAATGCTCTCGAATGTTAGCCATCTCGAAAAGATACTTGTTAAGTCCGGCTGCTTCGCAAGTTTCTCTAAAAAGAGGTTCGTGTGTTCTGGGAGTGCACGACGCTACAACGACTCTATTGAGATTATGTTCTTTGATTTTATCAGCGATTTTTTTTGTTCCCTCAGAAGAGCATGTGTAAAGATTACTCTCAGCGTAAGACACTCCAGACAACGTCTTTGCATATTTCACTACCTTTGGAACTTCAACAATTCCACCAATGTTTATGCCGCAATGGCATATGAAAACACCGATTCTCAACTTTTCGTTTCGGTTCAGCTTTTGCCTCATCTTGGCGCCTCCATAGAATCTGTCCGAGTAACAAACTCAGCAGCTCTAGCTGCAGCGCCTTTCGCTTGAGCAATTGAATCAGGAATATCTTTCGGACCTTGACAACAGCCGCAGAGGAAAATACCTGGTGAAGTAGAATCTAGAGGTACTTGCAGTTGGTTTGGGACTTCAAAGAATCCATATTCATCAACTTCTATTGCCAGAGTCTCTGCTAGCTTTCGGTTGTCCTGAGCTGGAGCTAATGCAGTGCATAAGACAACTAGTTCCGCTTGAAGAGATTTCATTTCTCCAGTTTGCGTGTCTTCATAGTCGACTAGAAGATCCTTTGTCTTGGTATCCTCCCTCAATTCCGAGGGTTTGGCTCGTATGTATTTCATGCCCCATTCCAATTCAGCTCTATTTACGAATTCCCGAAATCCCTTCCCGAAGGCTCTTATGTCGGTGTAGAAAATGTAGGTATCAGAATCACGTTCATGCTCCTTAATCAAAGCTGCTTCTTTCGTAGCGTACATGCAGCAGACACTTGAGCAATAAGGAAATCCACCTTTTAAACTTCTGGAACCCACACACTGAATGAACACTATCTTGTTCGGTGTCTTTTTATCAGAAGGTCTGAGAAGGTGACCGCTTGTTGGACCAGAAGCCGAAAGTAACCGCTCGAGATCCATAGAACTCAAAACATTTTGATATTTTCCATATCCGTACTCTTTGATTCCAGAAGGATCAAAAGGGTCAAATCCAGTCGCTAGTATTATTGCTCCGACATTAACTTTAATAATCTCATCTTCTTGATCATGAACTATTGCCTTGGGTTCACAAACCTTTTCGCATTCTAAACATTCGGAACAAGCTCCGCATTTCAGGCACCTCTCAGATTCTTTCAAAGCCATTTCTTCTGTGAACCCAGTTTCCAACTCATCAAAACCTTTGTCTCTCTTTTCGACCGGAAACACGGGCATAACTTGCCGCGCTTTTTTCTGTAAACCCTCAGTAGCCACGTCCTCTACAAGTTTTGTCTCAATTTCCCTTTCGACTTCTATATACTCACCTCTCAGGTAACGATCGATGGAAACAGCCGCCCTTTTTCCCAGAGCTATCGACCCGATCGCCGTTGCAGGTCCTGACTGCACTTCTCCACCTGCGAAAACACCAGCAACAGTTGTTTCGAGGGTGATCGGGTTTACCTTTATTGTGCCTTTTTCTGCAAGTTCAATTTCTTTAGGCAAAAATGGCGAGTTTTGCGCTTGTCCAACAGCCAAGATTACTGTATCTACTTCAGATGTGAATTTCGAGCCTTTAATTGGCTTCCATGACCTTTTTCCACTCTTATCAGGCTCTCCTAAAGCCATTCGAGTATATTCTATACCAGTTACTCTTCCGTCCTTGCCCAAAATTCGGGTTGGCCAAATTGTAAACTGGAATTTTGCACCTTCCCTTTCCGCTTCTTTCAGTTCGTTCTTTATTTGTTCTCCGGCTTTTTCGTGATGCAACATTCGCTTTTTTGACCTTCGGTATACAACATTCACTTCCTTAGGTCCCAAGCGGAGTACAACCCTTGTACTATCTAGAGCAAGTAATCTGTGAACGCAAATTATTGCAACTCTGTCGCCAAGTCCAATGCTCTTCCCCAGATTTACGTCTCTCAAGAAATCGATTGCGTTTAAAACTCCCTTCAGCTCTTCACCTTCAACACCTAATTTTGCACCTTTATTCCACCCGCTGGCAATTAATGTAGCATCATAATCCTGAATAATATCATTAAACATCAAATCTTCACCAACGGTTATGTTGGTTTTAATCTCAACACCCAGATTCCTTATGTGTTCGATTTCAGCATCAAGTATATTGCTCGGCAACCGAAATTCTGGAATGCCGACCCTTAGCATCCCGCCTGGTTTTGATAGAGATTCGAAAACAGTAGCAGCATAGCCCATTCTAACAAGGTCATAAGCGGCCGCGAGTCCTGTTGGACCAGAACCAATTATAGCTACCTTTTCTTTGTGCGTAGTTGGTATGGGAGCTATAGTTTTTTTCTCTCTGTTTTTAAGTTGATAATCTGATACAAATCGTTTTAGAGCATTGATAGCTACTGGTTCATCGACTTTGCCTCGCTCGCACTCTGTTTCACAGGGGTGATAGCAAATTCGACCACAAACCCCAGGAAAGGGAATGGCACTTCTAATCAACTCTAGGGCTTCGTCAAACTTGCGTTGATTTATGAGAGCAATGTAACCTTGCACGTTTATTCCTGCTGGACAGGCTGCCTTGCATTTTGGAGTACCCTTCTTGTCAATTACAAAGATGTTGGGGACAGCTTGAGGAAAAGGCCTGTAAATTGCCTTTCTTGTACCTAGGTTCATATCGAACTCTCTCGGAAACGTAGCAGGGCAAACCTCAGTACATTCCCCACAGCCAGTACATTTATCAGAATCAACAAAACGAGCTTTCTTCAGGATCTTAACGTTAAAATTGCCAGGTTCACCCTTTATCTCCTTTACTTCGGAATATGTAAGTAGCTTAATATTTTCGCGACGGGCAACATCCAGCATTTTCGGAGCTAAAATGCAGATAGAGCAGTCCATTGTAGGAAAAGTTTTGTCAAGCTGGGACATTCTTCCGCCTATGCTAGGAGTTTTTTCCACAAGGTAGACCCTGAAACCGCGATCTGCTAAATCAAGGGAAGCTTGCATTCCTGCTACTCCGCCACCAACTACAAGTACACTAGAGCCTTTTTCCATTAGTTTCCCTCCAACTTTTTCAGAATCTCGCCAACTGGACTGAGGTTGAGGTTTAATCCTAATTTTTCAGCTGATATTCCCAAGGCTAAACCAAGTAGCTGGGTGTAGTATAACACGGGCAAATTGATGGAGGTTCGGGTTGTAACTCTGATGGCGTTTTGTTTGGAGTCAAGCATCTTCATGCAGAAGGGACACACGGTTATAACAGCATCGAACCCTCGGTCCTGAATAGCTTTCAATTTGGTACCCGAAATTGTGAGGGCTGTCTTGCCTGTGGTAATGGCCAATCCTTGACCACAACAATCTAAACGTTCAGGATAATCTTCCACTTTGGCACCAAGAGAAGATATGAGTGCCTCTAAGTAATTTGGGTCTTCCGGGTCGTCTAAAATTTCTACCTCTCCTGGTCTAAGAGCGTGACAACCATAATGTGTAGCCAATTTTAGTCCTTTAAGAGATCTACTTACTACTGATTGAAGTTTTTCAACGCCGACTACTTCGTGCAAAACTTCCAAAATATGCAAAGATTTTACATTTCCATTAAAAGATAAATCCTCAGAAGAAAGCAACGTCTTTACCCGCTCTTTAAGGTCCGAGTTAGATTCAAGATAGGAACCAACTTCACGAAAAGAAAGATTACACCCGTTGCACAATGGAAGAATATCTAAGCCCATTTTTTCAGCTATTGCCAGATTTCGAGCTGACAGATAAGACCAGGCAGGAAGGCTGATGCTTTTCAGTGGGTAACCACAACAACTAAAACCTTCAACATCTATCAATTGAATTCCCAGTTTTGGAAAAACTTGCCTTGCAGACATTTCGTAAGCGTATTGCTCCGATTCCACCGTGCATCCAGGATAAAAGGCGAATTTCATTTTTCTTTCCATTTCAAAGTCTCCTGAAGTGCATTAGCCAACTTCTCAATATCATCTGGCTTTTTGAGTTGAGGCAGACCGAATGAAAGGCGATCACGTAATTCGAATTCTTGTCTTGGCGCGTCTTTTGTGGGTAATTCCTTCCAAACTCTAACTCTTTTCGGCATTTGAACCACACCCGTTTTCAAAATAGAATTTATAAGGGCAGGGTAGCCATCAGGAACATGTACATTTGAGCTGTATGCCAAGTTTTGCAAGGCTTGGATAACATCGAAAGGACCTGCGTCTCGTGGGCATCTTTCTTTGCAAAGCAAACACTGCGCGCAATGCCAAATAACCTCAGACGTCAAGAGCTCTTCTATCATACCTAGTTGGACCATAGCTATGATTTTGCGGGGCCTAAAATCAAAAAAGTCAGCAGCGGGACAACCGCTCGAACATTTGCCACATTGATGGCAATACTGATTTCTTTCGGAACCTGTTATATGTCGCAGACGAGTGACAAGTTCGCTCATATTGTTTTCAACTTTATTGTTGACTATCAAACCAAAGATCTGCTTGATGCAGGATTAACTGCTAGCATTAGATACGAATGCTTTCAATATTGCAGGAAAATGCTGCCAGGTTTTCCTGCAAATTGTTTGATTTCGTTGCTGTCCTTTGTAGACTTGATCTCTGATTTTTTGAAGAATGGGAGTGTGAAAACAAATATATAGTATGTTCGGTTTGCATCTAACAAAATTCTTGGAAAAAATCCATACTATCTCAGATTACATGTTTTTTGCGATAAAGAATGGACTATGGAAGATTCAGCTAGTTTTGTTTCTTCCTCTTCGGAATATTCTTGATGTAAGTCGCAGCTTTTGGTTTTCAGCTTTAATCTTCTCTTTACCCAACGGGTGCATCTGCTGATCAATTTCGCGAATCAACTCGGCAAAGTGCACAGTTTTTGGAGGCATCTATCGCGTCACCAACAACTTGTACGGAATAACAAACTTTCTAATGCTAAATTAGTGCCGGTAGAGTATTCCACTGAGGTGTTGGTGATATAAACATTACTTGATAATAAAATCATTTTTTCAATGATTTGACGGAAAATCAATGAAGAAATGCTTAACTTGGAACTGTTACAGCAACATGGCATTTTAACTCCTCAGTATCCTTCAAAGCAACTATTTTCAGACCACCATTTCCTAGTAGCGCTGTAAAAGCTTCTAAAGAAAAAACTTTCTTTAAACCGGTTACTACAATGATCGCGTTGTGCATTGCATTTCGTTTGATCTCTTTTAGTGTATCCGAGGGTTTCGGCATGTTCTGAAGCACGGTGAAGGCAAAAACTATGTTAAAGTGATTGTTTTCGAAGGGCAAGTGATCAGCGTCCGCTTGGATTAAGTGAACATTTGGTAGCTCTGCGGCGTTCTTCTTGGCTTGACGCAACAGCTTGATGGAAATATCCACACCCACTATTATTTTGGCTTTGGCAGCGACATGCCTGAACAGGAGACCAGTGCCGCATCCAACGTCGAGGATTATGCTGTTGGCGTTTATGTCTAGGCATTCTAGGGCTGCTTTATACTTTGTTGCTTGTTCCTTTCCGTACCTTATTTCGTATATTTCAGCTGTTAAATCGTAGCGGTGCATAGTTTTGCTTTTTTTTATCCACTTTTTCATTGGCTAAACCTTCAGAAATCTTATGTACATTGGAACACTCTAAAATACTTGGCTGAAAACAATTGCCGAAGCATAATAAGCTAATAGTTCTTACGAACCCGAAGCTGACGGAAGTCGCTGAAGTTATTGAAAAAGCGTTA
>JABAOC010002968.1_pt13 | contig 26539 bp, 22 predicted proteins | sample 7062161 | NCBI WGS metagenome assembly JABAOC01 (sample SAMN14538625, study PRJNA623070) | marine sediment metagenome | biome: marine biome [ENVO:00000428]; feature: marine pelagic biome [ENVO:01000023]; material: deep marine sediment [ENVO:00002113] | place: India: Gulf of Khambhat ... | reverse complement strand
TACTTTGCGCTCCCGACAAATGGCGCCGATTTCCGCAACCGGCTGGATAGTGCCGATTTCATTGTTGGCGTGCATGATGGTTACCAGAACGGTCTTTTCGCCAATCGCCTTTTTCACATCTTCCGGATCCACGAGGCCTGTGGAATCTACCGGCAGATAAGTCACTTTCGCCAACCCCTGTTTTTCCAGAAACTGGCAAGCGTGAAGGACCGCGTGGTGCTCTATGGCAGAGGTGATAATGTGATTGCCTTTCTTCTTCAAGGCGAAGAGAGTGCCGAGTATCGCGGTATTGTCTGACTCAGTTCCGCCGGAAGTGAAGACTATCTCATCCGGATAAGCCACATCCAGAAGTTCTGCCAGTGAAGCGCGGGCTTCCGCAACAGCCTGTGCCGCCTCCTGGCCAGGGGTGTGCAAGGAGGAGGGATTACCGAATTTCTCCCGGAAGTAGGGCTGCATCGCCTCCATTACCTTCGGATGCATCGGAGTCGTCCCCGCATGGTCAAGGTAGATGCGTTCCATTCAGTCAACCCTCACTTTTCATAAGATCTTCAAGCGCCACACCGGAGATGAAAGAAAGATACCCCGGTACCAGTGGCAGCACACACGGAGATAGAAAAGAGAGCAATCCGGCAACAAAGGAAGTAAGTATGCCGACAGAGGCGCCTTGCAGCACCCCCTCCGAAACCTCCAGATCGGAATAAACAAGATTGCTCAATGGGCCAAGCCCAACCGTCAGAAGCAGCAGTCCCATTGCCACCAAGAGCCCGCCGGAGATGATGGTGATGATTGAGAAATGGCGCTTTATCCAGCCAAAGGCTCCCAAAAGGGAGGTAAGAAGCAGTGCAGACAGCATAAACGGCAGCGCCAGACCTGCGGAATAGACAGCCAGATAGAGGATTCCCTTGGTGGAGGTTCCGGCAGTTGCAGCGAGCGTCAAGACAGAGCCGAGAAAGGGCCCTACACAGGGTGTCCAGCCAAATGCAAATGCCATCCCTGCCAGAGGCGCCGCAAACAGCCCTGAGCGGCGCATGTGAAACCGGCGCTCTGCGTAAAGAGTTTTGAACTTGACCAGCCCCAGCACGAACAACCCCAACAGGATTATCACTGCGCCGGATACGCGGACGAGAACCTGCCGGTAGGAGATGAGCCACTTGCCTATCTCTCCGGCAGCGGCACCCATGAGCACAAAGACCATGGAGAAACCGAGTGAAAATAGAAGGCAGGCGATAACTACCTGAAGCCTTACGCTGACGCGTCTTTCCGGCCTGCTCTGAATCTCTTCACTGGAAGGTGAATTCGGATGCTGATCCACAAGATACCGCCTTCCTCCCCACTATAGGAATTGACTCTTACGCAGTCAAGGCGGTTCCCTCGGTGTTGTCAGAGGACTCGCACATGTCACAGCCAGAACGCATTGGAACTTAGCGGGTTATTCCAGAGCAGAAAGGCGCTGGGTGCGCTCGGCGAGGATCTCCTCGATCTTGTCCAGTTCCCGTTTATCCAGAGACCACTCTGCCGCGGCGATATTCTGTTCCGCTTGCTGGGAGTTGCGCGCTCCGCAGATGGCGACCGTAATCCCCGGCTGGGCCAGCACCCAGTTGATGGCCAACTGAGGGAGAGGTTTGCCGCGGGCGTCGGCGATCTCTTTCAATTTCAATATGGTATCTCGGTTGATATCGAACTTCTCCCCTTGCAGTTCGTGGTGCTGGCTGCGCAGCGGGTCGGAAGGCCTCTGGTCTGTGAGGAAGAACTTGCCGGTGAGCAGCCCCTGATACATGGGGCCATAACTGACCACTCCGATATTATTCTCTCGGCAGAAAGGCAGTATCTCCTGCTCGATGTCTCTCTGGAACATATTGTAAGGCGGCTGAATCGAATCCAGTTGGCAGTATTTCATGGATTCCTTCATCTGTTCCACAGAGTAATTGCTCACCCCGATGGCGCGGATCTTGCCCTGCTGCTGCAGTTCCACCATCGTGGTGATGATCTCTTCGATAGAGGTATTCTCATCCGGCCAGTGGGCCTGATAGAGATCAATACAGTCCACATCCAGCCGGCGCAGGCTGTCATCTATCTCCTGCAGGATACGCTTGCGGCTGGAATCGTGGCCAGAGAGATTCCCCTTTTCGTTCCATGTGAGGCCGAATTTCGTGGCCAATATCACTTGCTCACGCCGACCCTTGATGGCCCGTCCGACCACTTCTTCAGAGCGTCCGATGCCATAGAAGGGAGCGGTATCAACGAAATTCGCACCCAAATCCAGTGAGCGCTGTATGGCTTGGACAGAGGCTTGGTCATCGGCCGGCCCCCAGAAGGCTCCGCCCATCGCCCAACAACCTACACCTATGACTCCAAGCGAAATGCCCGATTTGCCAAGTTCGCGTGTTTCCATTCCTACCTCCAAGTTTGTATCAAGATACTACTTTGAAACGGCCAGGCTGCCCGGGGCAGCCTGACTCGTCATCAGTTACTAACACAACTAATACTGCATAAAGCAGTGATGACCTTCACCACAATGAAGATCATTCAGCGATTTTCAATACGCTCAGGAAGGCCTCTTGGGGGATATCGACGCGGCCGAATTGCTTCATGCGTTTCTTTCCGGCTTTTTGTTTCTCCAGCAGTTTGCGCTTTCTGGTGATGTCGCCCCCATAACATTTGGCGGTAACGTCTCTGCGCAAGGGCCGGACACGCTCGCTGGCGATAATGCGGGAGCCGATGGCGGCCTGAATTCGCACCTCGAAGAGTTGGCGGGGGATGGCCTCTTTCAGTTTCTCCGCCAACTGTCTCGCCCGTTTCTCAGCGTGAGGACGAGGAAGAATGGCGGAAAGGGCGTCCGCGGGTTCGCCGTTTATGAGCAGGTCGAGTTTGACCACATCCGCGGGGCGATAGCCGATGTGTTCATAATCGAGAGAGGCATAGCCGCGGCTGCGGGATTTCAGAGAATCATAGAAATCGAGCAGGAGTTCGCTGAGCGGTATTTCATAAGTCAGCACCACACGCTGGCTTTGCGAGTATTCCATGGAGACATGGATACCGCGCCGGCCTTCGGCGAGTTCCAAGCAGGGGCCGATATACTCCGCGGGAGAGGTGATGGTGGCGCGGATATAGGGTTCTTCGATTTTCGCGATCTTGTCCGGGGTGGGCATTTTCGCAGGGGTTTCCACCTCCAGCACGGTTCCCTGGTTGGTAAGGACATTGTAGGCGACACTGGGCGCGGTGGCGACGAGGTCAATGTCGAATTCCCGCTCCAGCCGCTCCTGGACAATCTCCATGTGGAGCAGCCCCAGGAATCCACAGCGAAACCCAAAGCCGAGCGCGCCGGAAGTTTCCGGCTCGAAGTGGAGGGCGGCGTCATTCAACTGCAGCCTTTGCAGGGCAGCGCGCAGCGCGGGATAGTCATCACTATCAGAGGGATACAGGCCGCAGAATACCATGGGCTTCGCCTCCCGATAGCCCGGAAGCGGCGCTGATGCGGGTCGTGAGGCCTCGGTGATGGTATCCCCCACCCGGGCCTCACCGATGCGCTTGACTCCAGAAATAACATAGCCGACTTCTCCTGCCGAAAGACTTTGCGCCAGCTGGAGTTGCGGAGAGAATACTCCTACCTCACTGACCTCAGAGACACCTCCTCCTTGCATCATGCGAATTTTCATGCCGCGAGAAAGCGCGCCATTNNAGGGCCTGCAAAGGCGCTTCCGGATCTCCGGCGGGAGGCGGAATCCGTTCAATGATTGCGTCCAAAACGGAGGGGGTCCCCTCACCCAAGCGAGCGCTCACCACCAGCGCATCATCTGTGGGCAAAGCCAGCATGTCTTCGATTTCCCGGCAGGTTCGGTTCGCATCCGCGGCGAGCACGTCTATCTTGTTTATCACCGGAATGATCTGGAGTCCGGCCTGTTCGGCAAGATGAGCGTTGGCCACGGTCTGCGCTTCCACTCCTCTGGAAGCATCAACCACCAGCAGCGCGCCCTCACATGCTTCCAGGCTGCGGGAGACTTCATAGGAGAAATCTACGTGTCCGGGTGTATCAATCAGGTTGAGGAGATATTCTTCGTCACGCTCCGGATGGCGATAGCGCAGGCGCACCGCGGAGGCCTTGATGGTGATGCCGCGCTCTCGCTCCAGGTCCATGGAATCAAGCACGAGGTCGGCGTGTGCATTTTCTCCCAAGGCTCCGCACGCCTCCAGCAGCCGGTCCGCCAAGGTGGACTTGCCGTGGTCAATATGAGCGATTATGCAAAAATTTCGGATGTAGCTCTGTTTCATAGGGGAATGGGACCTGTCTCTTTCGCCTTCTCGATATCCAATTGTATCATTCTCAGCGCCGCAGATGGAGTCTGCGAAGCAGCCGCTGCCAGGCGAGAGCCGCCTCCGGCACTTTCAGCGAAAGAGCGGCGGCAAGATAAACCGGGGCTCCTACAGCGATCCCTGCAAATACCTTGAGAGCGGCTCCCTGCAGACCTCCGCCCACAGTGAGTCTGTCTACCGCGCCCGCGACAACCGCAACCACCACGGCCATCAACAGAGCCGCGCCCAGAGAGCGTATGAAGGAATCCGCGATTGCCCTTCCGCCGATGCCTTCCATTCTTCTTCTCAGCAACTCAAACAATATCAGCGCGTTTATGCAGAAGCCTATCGAAGTTCCCAGGGCAATACCCCGATAGGTCAGAGATGTGCGCATGAGCAGCACGCAGAGCAGAAGATTGATGATGAAAACGGCCGCCCCCACTTTCATGGGAGTGGAAACTTCTCGCAAAGCGAAAAAGGCGCGGTTGATGACCTGGAGGGCGCACAATGCCGCCAATCCGATGGCGAAGAACATCAGCATTGAGGCATTCGCCGCCGTCGCCGCCTCGGAATACTCGCCGCTCTTCCACAGCAACCGTGTCACCGGAAGGGCGAGAACCATCAATCCCGCAGCCGATGGAAGAGTAAAGAAAAGTATGCTGGAGAGGCTGCGGGAGAAGGTACGCCGCATCTCCTGCAAATGTCCGGAAAAGGCGAGGGTGGACATGGTGGGAAAAGCGGCGGTTGCGATTGACACTCCGAAGAGGCTGAAGGGTACCAGTATCAGCCTCTGCGCCAGCCGCACACTGAGCACCATACCGTCACCGAAATAAGTGCCCAGCCACTGCGGCAGTGCAAGCAAGTTGATCTGTGAGAACGCCAGGGCCAGCATCACCGGCAGCCAGGCGCGAAGAACGCGCCTGACATCAGGGTCGGACAGAGATACTGTTAGCCGCCAGCGAAAGCCCTTGCTCCGCAGGGTGGGCAGTTGGATGAGAACGATCAACACCGCTCCCAGCAAGACGCCGAATACGAGCCCATAAACCTGCTTTTCCGGAGGCCCCCCTATAAGGCCCGCCAGAAATACGGCGCCGGTGATGATGCCGAGGTTGTATACACACCATCCGATTGCGGGCCAGGTGAAATGGTCATGAGATTGGAGCATTGCAGTGAAAATAGCGGAGATACCCATTATCACCACTTGCGGCATCAGCACCCGGGTAAGGCTTATGGTGAGTTCATAGCGCGGATCAATGCCGGGTGTATAGCCGCGGGCGATTACCCTCACCAGGGCAGGAGCAAAGATAACGGCCAAGAGTCCTGCGGCAAGCAGCGCGAGAAGCATGAGATTGAGAAGAGAACTGGCCACCCTGTGGCCGCCTTCAGCATCATCCCGGGCAAGGTATTCCCGAAAGATGGGGATGAAAGCCGCCCCCAGCGCGCCCCCTGCCAGCAGATAATAAATGAGATCCGGTACATTAAAGGCTGAGACAAAAGCATCTGTCCACCAATTGTCTCCGAAATAGTGGGCAATCGCCTTTTCCCGGACATAACCGAGCAGGCGGCTCGCCACCATCGCTACCATCAAGATGGCGGCCCCTTTTGCTACAACGCTCTTCGACATGCCGCCATTATACGGTTTACATTTGCCGGCCACAAGCCGCCCCTTGGTTTGATCAAATTCAAGCAGTACCCGCGCGTTCGACACTCACCTTCCCTGTGTTCTTATTGACACCCTCACAGGCCGATGGTAAAATCCTTTTGAAGTGGCCCCATCGTCTAGTGGACTAGGACACCGGCCCTTCAAGCCGGCGGCGCGGATTCGAATTCCGCTGGGGCTACTCCCATGGTGGTAGAGATCGGACTGTTCGCAAGTCCCATCTACCGTCTCCGGAATGAAGGGCGTGTGGCTCAGTGGAAGAGCGCTTCCCTCACACGGAAGAGGTCGCTGGTTCGAGCCCAGCCACGCCCACCATAGATAAATAGCAGGTTGAGAGTTATGAGTTGTGGGTTGAGAGCTGTGAAGGCTCGTGACCCAGGACTTTCAACTCTGAGAGGGCGAATGGCTCAGCTGGTTAGAGCGCCTGCCTTACACGCAGGAGGTCACAGGTTCGAATCCTGTTTCGCCCACCACCGAGGCCGCCCGGTGCGGTCCGGTTTGCAGTGGGAGTTGCTTACTGAGAGGTTGTTGCGGAGCCGTCGTTCAGCGGTCTAGGACACTGGCCTGTCACGCCAGAGATCGGGGGTTCGAATCCCCTCGGCTCCGCCAGCCTTCGCCATCCTACTCCGCCAAGCCTTCGTAGGACGAGAGACTGCGGCTGGCAAGCCAATTGGTGTGAAGGTACCTGACAGCCTCTGTACCGGCAGAATCTTGGCGAAGGAGCGAAGGCGGGCTATGCAGAGTGACCCCGAGCGACCCTGAGCGAGCGCAGCGAGTCGAAGGGGAGTCGAGGGGCAAGAAATGGCAAACCTCGACAAGGAGGTGGCTCGTGCTGATGGAAGGGCTGTCTCCCGTAGGCGTATTCTCCCCCAACTAATAAGATAGGCTTTGTGCATACGGCCGACAGGTCCAGGAAAGATTCTATAGCGCGCGTGGAATCTAGCTGCTACAATCTATTAATCGCTGTATGTGCGGATTACTGAGCCTTTAATAAGGCTTGAACAAGAAGGCTAATCAGTCTCCGAAGGAGGCGATAAATGAGCCTACTTGCACGAGCGAAAACAGGCGCGGTGCGTGTATTCGCCAGCCAGATGCTCCCTCCCCTTTTGGCCAGATCCTCTGATGAAAGCCTCATTCGACTCACCCGTATTCTGGAAAAGGTGGCGAGGACACCTTTTCATCGCAATCAGTTGCGCCAGTTGCGAGAGTTGTTCTACCAGGGCCACCCCGCATTGGAACTGGGCCGCAGGTTCCTCGGCTTGGACCCCAATTGCCGCAAGCATGTTATCTCCGGTCTGGGAATAAACGCCACCTGGATCGGAGACCAGAAGCGAAAGGAGTTTTGGCAGAGAGAAGGCGTTTTCCCTCCTTATCTCATTGTAATCAGCCCGACCATGCGATGTAACCTGCGCTGTCTGGGCTGTTATGCGGGACAATACCCGCAGAACGAGGACCCTCTTGACTTCGCCACCCTGGACCGCATTGTCGCCGAGGCCAAGGAAATGGGCACTCATTTCATCACTATCTCCGGAGGGGAGCCTTTTCTGCGGAAGGACCTTTTCGACCTTTATGAGAAACACGATGACTGCATCTTCCTCATCTATACAAATGGAACCCACATTGATGACGCGGCGGTTGAGCGGCTCGTGAAGTGCGGAAACGCGGCTCCCGCCATCAGTGTAGAGGGTTGGGAAGAAGAGACCGATGCGCGCCGCGGCAAAGGTATCTATCGGCGGGTGATGGAGGCGATGGACCGGCTGCAGGAGGCGGGAGCCTTTTTTGGTTTCTCCGCCACCGCCACTCGCAATAACGCGGATGTCTATATTCAAGATGAGTTCTATGATTTTATGATCGAAAAGGGGTGTATGTTCGGCTGGTTCTTCATCTTCGTGCCGGTGGGACAAGACAACGCCATGAACCTGATGATCACCCCGGAACAGCGGAACCGCCTGCGAAGAAAGTCGATGGAAATCAGGCGAAAGAAGCCCATCTTCGTCGCGGATTTCTGGAATGACGGCGGGCTTACCGATGGTTGTATGTCAGGGGGCACGCTTTATTTCCACATCAACTATCGCGGTGATCTTGAGCCGTGTGTGTTCGTCCATTTCGCCGAAGATAATATCCTCGACATATACAAGAGAGGCGGACATCTCTGGGATGTGCTAAAATCTCCTCTCTTCTGCAAGATGCGTGAGGTCAACCGGCGGGATCCGAACCGCTTGCGGCCCTGCTGTATAATTGACCATAATGAGTGGCTGGAAGAAGCCGTCCGCCAGAGCGCTGCACAGCCCACCCATGCGGGAGCGGAAGACATCATCGGCCGGCTCGCCCCCCAATTGCGGGAATGGTCGGAAGCATACCGAAAATATGCTGATCCCGCCTGGTACAAGAGCGGTGAATACGATTGGGCGAAGACAGATACCCGCGCGGCGCGGGAAATGCCCTCCATTGAAGAGGCCCACTTGCGGCCCAGGGGACCTGATGAAGTACATTGAGAGGCGACTCTGCAAATATCGAGGTGGATGAAAAGGCATGTATGAAGCAACAGTAGAGGCGGATTTCTCCGCCTCTCATGTATTAGAAGGATATGACGGGCCCTGTGGGAAACTGCACGGGCACAACTACCGCGTGCAAGCCACCATCGAGGGAGAGAAACTGGACTCCCTTGGCATGGTGCTCGATTTGAGGATCTTGAAGCGCGCGCTGGCCTCCGCCATTGCTCCGCTCGACCACACCCACCTCAATGACTGCCCCGATTTTGCCGACACTCCCCCCAGCGCGGAGAACGTGGCTCGCTATGTCTTTGAAAAGGTGAGTGCAGCCCTCGCCGAAATGAGGCAGGAGACTCGCTCCTGCCCAACGGTTTCGCTCCGGGAAGTCCGGGTAGCGGAATCCAACCACGCCTGGGTCACCTATCGACCTTGAGGCCGCTGCGCTTGTTGGCTTTCCTCTGCGTGCTCGGCGCTCTCTGCGGTGAGAGGGTTTAGGCAAGTTCAGCGCAGGGAGCGCATTACGAGGCCGGCGGGGACTTTGGGCCAGAAGTAGGTGGATTTGCCGGGGAGGCGCTCTCTGGACAGCGCGGCTTGGATGAGTTCTTCACTGCGAAGGGGGCGCAGAAAGAAGGCGACCGAGTATTCCCCCGAATCTACCGCCGCTCTGGCTTCTTGAGCATCCTTGTAATAGCCGAATTTCACTTCACCGCCAAGGACGGGATCCAGCACGTGCCGGTGGAGAGCGGCCACCGGAGCGCTCGACGCTCCCTGTGCAGGTTCCGCCGAGGGTTCCTTCAGGGTAAACTGCCAGCAGCCCTCCGCTTTCGTGTAGATGCCGAAGGAATGGTCGTTCACATATACCTGTTTGAGCAATCCCTCCAGAGCTGCGGCGGGTCCGGCTGTGCCGGCCGGGACCTGTTCCAGATGGCAGCATTGCCGCAGATGCGCCCACAGCCTCTCCATGTCTTCTTTTCCAAGGTCCGGGATGGCGCGGTGAGTCGGCAGGATGATCAATCCAGGGTCACTCGCCTCCACCAAGAGTGTCAGGACGTAGTTGACGGGAGCGCCGCGGCTTTCCTCGTGCTCCTGGCGGGAAAAAGCGAGGGCCGTCTCATAGCGGTGATGACCGTCGGCGATGAAGATGGGTCCATCGCCGATCATTCCGCATATCTGATTTGTCATTTCTGCATCGGAGACGCGCCAGAGCGAACAGCGGCTTCCATCCGTCAAATCTGCCCGGCTAATAGGAGCGCCTGAATAGGCGCGCCCCAACAACTCTCCAAGGGAAGGATTGTCAAAGATCGTCCATATGGGGCTGAAATTGGCATGAGTGGCATTCAGCAGTGCCAGCCGGTCCGCTTTGGGGGCGGCCAGGGTCCCTTCATGAGGCAGCACCCGGCCTTTCTGGAGAGACTCCAGATGGAGCGCGGCAAGGAGGCCGATGCGGCTGTGGGCCTCTCCATGAAAGGAGAACTCCGCCCGACAGATGTAGAGTCCCTCCTCTTCCTCCTTCAAGATGCCTTCCTGCAGCCACTTGAGCCAGTCATGTGCCGCGGCCTGATAGCAGTCTTCTCCCTCTCGCGGCAGCGAAAACTCCAATCGAATCGCATTGTGTGGGTGAAGGCGATAGAGTTCCTCTCGCTCTGGGGGAGATATGATATCATAAGGCGGGCAAACCAGCGGAGAGAGGTCGGATCCGGGATAGCGGATGCCGCGGAATGGGGCTATCAATCTGGGCTTGCGGGTAGATTCAGTCACTTCTTACTCTTTTGACGATGTCTAACAAACATAGTTCGCAGGGCAGATGTGCCCTGCGAAATCCCTCATAACATGGATTTGAAGAGAATCACACACATAAGATTCGGGACTATTGCCCAGAATCCTTGTGAGCTCCCAAGAAAGGATAATGAGATCCGCCCCGCTCCGGATTGGCGGAACCCCATCTTCCAGACCTGAAATCCCCCTGGTTCCCACGGGCCGGATATCTCCGAGAGGCAAACTTGTGTTTGCCAGAGCAGAAATGGCTTTAGGAGAAGTCGCTACCCCCATCAAAATCAGCCAAATTGCTTCTGGTGAAAAATTCCGCAAAAAGCAGCTACAAAGCTGTTCAAAAGGTACTCACCTTAGGTATACTAGAATTGAGCGAATGCAAACCTCACAAGCACTTGCTCAACTGATGCGGGCGCCCAGGATTTCGGGCGCCCGTATCGCGTTAAAGCGATCTTCTCTTCCAGCAATGCCAGGCAGAGGTTTGCCACCGGTGATACCGAATTAGATAGAAGTGGATGTGTATTCCACCGACCGGTTTCAGTCAGACTTAACATCCGAGGCGAAAATGGCACAGCGAATTGAAAGAGATTTTTTGGGTGAAGTGAGAGTTCCTGAAAGTGCGCTTTATGGGGTACAGACGATAAGGGCGACAGAGAACTTCCCAATAAGTGGACTAAGGGCACATCCAGCACTCATCTGGGCAACAGGGATTATTAAGCAGGCGGCGGCGCAGGCCCATCTTGGGGCCGGTGAATTGACGGAGGAACTCGCCGACGCCATTTCCGCGGCGGCGGCCGAGGTGGCTGCCGGAAAGCACAATGATCAATTCGTGGTGGATGTGTATCAGGCCGGGGCCGGCACTTCCTTCAACATGAATGTAAATGAGGTTATTGCCAACCGCGCCAATGAACTGCTGGGAAAACCGCGCGGAGCATATGAGCCGGTCCACCCCAACGACCATGTGAACATGGCCCAATCCACCAATGACGTTTTCCCGACCGCAATGCGCCTGGCGGCACTCCGGCTGTGGAAGGATCTGGATGCCGCCATCGCCGCGACCAAAGAAGCCTTTAAGGAGAAGGCTCGCGAATTCGACGGAATCATCAAGTCCGGCCGCACTCATCTCCAGGATGCGGTCCCTATTCGCCTGGGCCAAGAATTCGGCGCTTATGCGACGACTATCGAGAAGTGCCGCTCTCGCATCGGCGCGGCCTGCGAGGCGCTTCAGGAATTGGGGCTTGGCGGGAGCGCGATCGGCACCGGGCTGAATGCCAGCCCCGTCTATCGCAAGAACGTGCTGGAGGAACTGCACCGGCTGACCGGCTTCGATCTGCGCGGGGCCGAGAATTACATCGAACTGATGCAGAACACAGATGGCTTTGTGGAGGTCTCCAGCGCGCTGCGCACTCTCGCTCTGAATCTTCTCCGCATCTGCGGCGATTTACGCTTGATGGGATCCGGCCCGACAAGCGGCCTGGGAGAAATTCAACTTCCCGCGGTCCAGCCCGGCTCCTCCATCATGCCGGGGAAGGTCAATCCCGTAATGGCCGAGATGATGGCCATGGTTTGTTTCCAGGTGATTGGAAATGACACCGCCATTGCCGCCGCCTGCCAGGCGGGCCAACTGGAGTTGAATGTGATGATGCCTGTGATGGCACATAATCTCTTGGGCTCAATGACTATCTTGACAAACTCCCTGCGGGTGATGAGCGAACGCTGTATCCGCGGGATAACCGCAAATGAAGAGCGTTGTCGTCAATATGCAGAACGCTCATTGGGCTTGGTCACTGCGCTGAGCCCCCAACTGGGTTATCATCAGGCCGCGCTCATTGCAAAAGAAGCGGTTTCAACCGGCAAATCCATTCGTCAACTCGTGGAGGAAAAAGGCCTGCTTTCCTCTGAAGAATTGGAACGTCTGCTGTCCCCCGAAAGCCTCACCGAGTCATAGGGTGGAAGCAGCGCTTCTGCCATTAGATCCTGAAAGCCAGGCAGGAGCAAAAGCTCCTGCTCTACAGAGACTGAGACGCTCCGAGAGATTAATTACCCTCCTGTGGAATAGAAAGACAAGGGCGCGTTTGTTCACTGCAATTGACAGAAACCGAAGGACATTCTATACTGGCCAGTGATGCTTTTCTGCGAGGAGATGGCATGGTGAGGGTTAGGTATTCGCTTATTATCGCCTCCCTGGCGATGCTTCTTCTGTGCTCTTCGCTGTGGGCGATGAGTGAAACGGAGTATGCCCGCAAGGCCCTTCGATTCCGTGTAATAAACGTTCTTACATACAATGAACTCCAGCAGGAGCGAACGAACAACCTCTCCGCCGCTTTCGAAATGCACGGCCAAGTAGCTGGAATCCTCACCTCTCCCGAGAGGAAGCTCCTCATGATTCGGCTACCTGATGGACAAAGCGCAGAAGTGGCGGCCACTTCCCTCCCGACGGATATCCAACCCGGTGTCAGGGTGAGATGTCTTGCGAGCAACCCGGAGGGGGCGTCCACAGGACCACTCAATCTCCAAGCGATCGTTATTGCTGTCGGAAAACCGCCTGTAGTGAAAAAGCAGACTCAAACAGGTCCCTCCAAGGCCGGGGCAGCCTCCTTGTCCAGCCGCGGTGAAGACGCTGTGCTGCTTAGATGCAAGAGGGCGATTCTTTATTTCAATCCGAGACTGTCACCCCAGGATGTGGAACTCATCGCCTCCAGTATAGTGAACTACTCTCGCCATCTTGGAGTGGACCCGTTCTTCGTAGTGGCGGTAGTGGCCGCAGAGTCAAGGTTCAATCCAAAGGCGCGTTCCTACAAGGGCGCCATGGGCCTGGGACAGTTAATGCCCGGCACCGCCAGAGGAATGGGAGTGAGAAACCCCTATGATCCGATGGAGAACATCGGCGCGGCTGTCCGGATTTTGCGCGGCAACCTGGAGAAATACCAAGGTCAGCCTTATCAAGAAGCATTGGCTTTGGCCGCCTACAACGCGGGCTCCGGCGCGGTAGAGAAGTATGGCGGTGTGCCTCCCTATCGAGAAACCCGCGACTATATCTGGAAAGTCCACGAATACTTCTGTCTGCTTCACGGCATTCCCCCTGAGCCTCGACCGAAGAAATGAAACCAGCAAAGAGGCCGCCGCAGCGATGATCTGCGGAGTACATGCCTTCATTGGAGCGACCCTGGGAAAGGCCCTCAAGAGCAAGTCACGAGCCTTCCTGGCCGGCGTAATCACTCATTTCTTCTTGGACTTGACTCCCCACCGCGATTTCTCCGTTCCGACCGAGACTGTTCTTGCGCTCACGGCTCTGGCTGTGATCGGGTCAAGCCAGGGCTGGAATTCTCCCGCCTTCTGGGGGGCTCTAGGCGGAGTGGTGCCGGATATCGAGAACGCGATCTCTCAGGTTCGCGGCGGCGGCCGCCCCCTCTTCCCCAGCCATAACGACCGGCTTCACGGGCCGAAAGTGAAAGAAATCGTCTCTCAAGCAGCCATCCTTCTTGTCTGTCTAGGCGTGCTGTACGGAGAAGGAATCCAACCGGAAGCGCCGAAGCAGCCTACTAAGCACTGAAGCGCGAGGAACAGGTTCTCTTCCTTGCCACATAACCTCCAGAGGCAGCGGACATGCGCAAACTCCTTACCAGAAGCACAAAGAAGATAGGGTTGCCGCCCGGGGCCCTCGTTCATGTGGGCGAGAAAAGAACCGAGACGGTAAGAATCAGTGTTCTCGACTATGACGAGCACCACATCGAAGAGAAGACGCAGTCCACGTTGGATGAATGTCTCGCCTTCAAGGATAAGCCCACTGTTACGTGGATAGATGTAACCGGCCTTCACGACGTCAAGATTCTGGAGCGGCTTGGCGCCTGTTACGGTATTCACCCGCTTGTTTTGGAAGATATCCTAAACACCGGCCAACGCCCCAAACTGGAGGACTTCGGCGAATATCTCTTTGTCGTATTGAAGATGCTTCACCATAATGTGGGGAAAGATGAATTGGTTTCTGAGCAAGTTAGCCTCATTCTCGGATCCAACTTCGTCATCTCCTTCCAGGAGGCGGAGGGCGATGTCTTCGATCCCGTCAGGGGGCGCATTAGAAACGCAAAGGGCCGCATCAGGAAGGTCGGAGCTGATTACCTCGCCTATGCGCTTTTGGATGCCATAGTTGACAACTACTTCGTAGTGCTGGAGAAACTGGCGAACCGCATAGAGCAAGTGGAAGAAGAGTTGGTGGCTCGTCCCACCCTTGACACTCTACAGACTATTCACAAACTGAAGCGGGAGATGATCTTCCTTCGGAAGTCCATCTGGCCGCTTAGGGAAGTCATCAGCGGCTTCCAGCGTCTCGAGTCATCCTTGATCTGCAAGGATACCGAGATTTACCTGCGGGATGTCTACGATCATGCGATTCAGGTCATGGATACAATAGAGTCATTCCGAGACATACTCGCCGGTATGCTCGACACTTACTTGTCCAGTGTCAGCAACAAGATGAACGAGGTGATGAAGGTCTTGACCATCATTGCCACGGTCTTCATTCCATTGACATTTGTGGCGGGAATCTACGGAATGAACTTCAAGTACATGCCTGAACTCGAATGGCACTGGTCATATCCCATGGTCTGGGGCGTGATGGGGGCGGTGGCCATCTCCATGGTTGTCTTCTTCAGGAAGAAGGGATGGTTGTGACGAAGTCCTCGCGGCAAGGCTTGCTGGACAGAGCTCAATCAAAAGACCAACCATCGGAGCCGCCGGGCTTCACGAGATAGAGAAGCGGCTGTTCACGAAATAACACAACAGGCTCTCTCTCATACTCTGACAGAAACTCCGACAGCATGGCCTTCACCTGCTCAGGCGTAACTGACTTGTATCTGGCAACTTGTTGGTATACCAAACCGCTCCCCAATCCTTCGCTGACGAGAAAGACGCGCCCGCCTTCTGACCATGCGCGGACTATCTCGCCGCGAATGAGCCTGCGACCTGCGGACGTACCCTCAGGATTGTAGAAGAGGGCGAGCAAATCCACGCTGTGACAGCGCAGGTAGTATTCAAGATAACAAGACAAATGCTTCAATTCCCCCGCGCTGATTGTCACCACCAGGTCTTGTGATGTAACTGTATCGGCAACGGCATAGGTTCGCTGGAGCAGCGGGTTGTTCTCCGGCTGGCGATCGGGGAGGATTGAACCGAAGAGATTAGTGATTGCCAGCAAGCCAACACAGACACCCAAGAGGCGCAATCTCCCTCCCGCCTGAGCGGCCAGACTCAACAGCAAACACATGGGCAGCAAAGCACTCAGCCAGAACTGGCGGTTTTCCGGGAACCACCAAATGGGCAAAGCTGCAAAGGGAACCAGCCAGGCCGCAGAGAGGGCGCGCCCGAAAGGGAACTGCCGCCCTATCTTCCGCCAGTGAATGAAGACGAGTACGCAAAGCCAAACCAGAGCAATGCAGGCCAAACCGAAGAGAAGATAAAGGAGCAAGGCCGCGCCCAAAGAAAGCGGCGGCCCATCTCTCGGAAACAACGGGATCCCGGTATGTGATGCCAGAAAGCCTCTTACCTTCTGGAAAGATGTAAAATGCTGGCTGGCAAAGCTTTCCCCTATGAACAGATTGCCTGCGCCGATGGGTGCCTTCAGCAGACTTGTTGGGCTGAAGCGGCCATAACTCATCCATCCAGAAGATCCAAACTTATAATGGAAGATGCCTGCCATACCGGAGGGCTGACGGCCAGCCGCCCAAAGATAAGGTCCTGCCAACAACAGAAGGCACGGCAGCAGGAAGGCGAGGCCGGCTGAAACCCTTCGGCGGCGAGCAATACGCTGACTCCTGAGGATAAGCCACAGCGCGGGAAAAAGAAAGAGGACGGCGGTCTGATAGAAGAGCGCGCCGAGCGCGGTGAATGCTCCAGCCAGGGCGAAGGCGTATATTTGACTGTACCGACGGGGACCCTCCGAAGTGGAAGCGGCCTGCTCTTGCACACCGCGAAGAAGCACCAGAGCGGCTGTGCTTGTAAAGAACAACAAGAACATGTGGGGATAAGCTTCTGCCGAATATCTCCACAGCCCGTAAGAGAAACCCGCGAAAGCCGCTGCGAGGAGCGCGAACCTCCGGCTGTGTGTAAGCCTGAGACAGATCCCGAAGAAGACGACGACCGTCGCCGCGCCGACAAGTCCGCTGAGGGCCTGCAGAGGAAACATCGCTCCATCTTTGTAACCCAGTGACTGCCAGATAAGAAACCAGAGGCGCCCGACAGGACGATACAAGAGATGATGGTAATCGGAGAAGAGCGCAGCCCAAGAGTACGTCTCTACCTGCAGTGAGTAGTAGAGCGGATCGCGGTTGAAGAAATTGAATATGTGAGACCACAGGTAGAGGGCAAAGAAAAAGACGAAGATGCCGGCGTACAGGATCCGAGTGTTGAGGCTTGAGATGTGAGATCTGAGAGGCATGGCGTTAGCCGAGTGGGGCAGGAGCAGGCCTTTCCCCTTCAATCAGTTTGTAAGTCCTCTGTAGACCGCGGTCAACTATACGCCAGTCATAATCGGCCTCCACCAGCCGCCGGCCCGCCAGTTCCAACCTGAAACGAAGGAAGGGATTCTCCAGCACCGAGATTACCGCCTGGGCGAACTCATCGGCATCATCTGCAGCCAGCAGATGTTCGCCCGGGACCGCGCGGATCCCGGCATACCCGAGAGGAGTGGAGACCACCGCCAGGCCCGCGGCCATCGCAGTAAGTATCTTCACCCGCAGTCCGCTTCCCGCCCACAAGGGGACAACCATCGCCTCCGCGCGGTGAAGTTCAGGCAGCAGATCTTGCACATAGCTGACAAGTTCAATCCCGGAAAAGGAGCAAACCAGGCGTTTCAACCGCCAAGATGCATTAGTACCGACTACGCTCAGCCTGGCCGTCGGATGCCGCTCGCGAATCTTCGGCCAAACCTTCCGTGCAAACCACATCACTCCCTCTGCATTGGGGGGCCAGTTGAGCGGGCCCACGAACAGCAGCCGGCCCTTTTCTTTTGGAGAATCCAGCGGCCTTATCTTGTCACAGTCAACTCCTATGGGCACCACGTGCATTCTGGGGGTAATCCCACTCGACGGTCCCTTCTTCAGCAGCCGCCACAAATTCTCTCGATCCTCCCCCGTCACGCAGATTACGTGATGGACGCGCGCACACGCATTGGTCTCGAAACACCGCAAACCCCGATATTCCTTTCTCAGCAAAGCCCTCTTGACACCGGCATGACGCCTCGCGAGGTGGTGTACGACCTCCGATTCTACATTGTGCTGGTCTAGAACGAGCGCCGCGCCGTTGAGGCTTGAAACATCGCTGAAATACTGCGTCATCTGCAGCCGGTCGGCGTGAATAACGTCAAACCTCTCTTCTTTCAGGGTATCGTCAACAAGAGCTTGCATGGGCGGGCTGTAATCGCGTTCCACGACAAAGGAACGGCCTCTCACCAGCGCGCTTGTCAGACTGACGATGTCTCTGGTGAGTGAACGCGGCAGAAAACAGCCTTTCACTTTGTGGCAGAGACGCTCCAGTTCCGGCAGCAAAGCGCGCTCGTCTTCGTTTCGCAGGAAAGTGAGTAGTGTGACGCGATGCTCTTGAGAGAGGAATCGCAGAGTATGATAGGTTTTGATTCTCGCCCCGGTGTCCGGCGGATACGGGAAGAGTTGTGTCAAGAAAAGGATGTTCACTGCAATACTTCCCAATCAGACCTGCGGCGCTTCAGACCCCTGCACCACCTGCCTCAGCAGGCGACACAAATCATTGACATATAGTTCGATGTTCCATTTCGTTTCTGTCAGTTGGCGGCCAGCCAGCCCCAGCGCAATCGCCCATTTCTCATTCGCCAGCATACCCTTAATTGCCTCTCTCAAGGCGATTTCGCTGCCTTCCTCCACCAACAGCCCGTTGCGGCCGGGTGTTACATAATCCCGCATACCGGGAAGGTCTGTTGCCACCAGCGGCTTGGCGCTGGCCATTGCCTCCGTCGCTGTGGTCCGGCCCGCGGAGTGCTGAGTGCCTCTGTGAAGGGGAATCACTACCACCGCGCAGCGGGCGTACAGGTCCCGCATCTGCTTCAAAGACTGCTTGGGCAAGAAGGTGAAATTGGAGGGGATCTTGCCTTTGGACTCGGAGCCTTTAACCCATTGGCTGCCGGAGGCAATCACAACTTTGATTGGGAGGCCGCCGAGAGCGCGCATCAGTGTCGGATAATCTCTCAGAGTTGCGCCGGTGGAGAGAACGAAGCCTTCTCCGTGGCCCGGCGCGGGAAGAAAGAAGCGATGATCGGTGACAACCCCTTCCAGCATCACCACTCTTTCCGGCGGAAGGCCGGAATGAAGACGCAAAAGCCGCAGTTCTTCCCGGCTCAGACAGAGCAGGAGGCTCAATTTTCGCAACAGTCCAGTCGTCTTCAAGAACCTGAATTTCAGTGGTGACAACAGATGATGGCCTAACATCACATGCGGAACCGCGGCCCGACGAGTCTGCAATGCGAGTAGAGGTATTCCCACTTTCTCTGATGTCGAGAAGATTACATTGTGACCGTCAATCAGGGAAAGCCCTCTTCTTGCCAGCGAGAAATCCAGCCTAATGGCTTCCTCGATTCTTCGCAGATGAGGATTGATCTGGAGGTCATCATATTGCAGGAGTCCGGCGTTGAAGCGCTGGTAAATCTCCCAGTCGGCGACACGCGGAAAGGCCTCATCTGAGGTCTTCTCCAAACTGGCGCTGGCGAGAATGAGCGGACGCACCTCTTTCTCTTCCTCACCACTCACTTCACAACTCCAAACCCCGCCCCTCGGAAACGAGCAGCACCGGCACCCCTTTCCACATGGGATACCATTTTCGACAGGACGAACAGATCAGCCGCTCTCCCCGTTTCTCCAGACTCGATTTGCAGACAGGACAAGCGATCAACCGCATGAGGTCGGCCTGCTTGCGCTTTCTTAATCTCGCCAAGGAAATCGCCATATGGCGCAGGAGATTCTCCCAGCCGGGATCCCAACGATTCCAACCTCGCAGCGTCTTGCGTAGGGGCTCATCCCCAACTCCGGGTTCAGCATCAACGAAGAGTTCTTCCTTCACTCCCTCAACAGGTTGTATGGAGTATTCAATCTTCTCTTCCCAAGGAAAAGTGATAAAAAAGAGTTCCGGGTTACGCCAGAAGAAGAGGTGGTAGGCAGGGTCACCGCTGTCCCATGCGGTCCACGTGTGTGAAGCGATGGTTTCATCATAGATGGGACGAGTCTTCTGAGTGAAAATCAACCGCCCGTCTTCGCGCCGGATAAACCAGCGATGTGGAGGCAGTCCGCATAGTTTTTCGGAGAACTCGCTGGGTATCTCAATGTGACCCCTTTTTCCCACCCGCATCATCTCCTGAAGGCAGCGTTCCGGATGGCGCACATGCTCCAGCAGATGGCAGCAAATGATGAAATCAAAGGCCTTGTCTCGGAAGGGAAGCGCCTCGGCGTCTCCCACCACAAAGGGCCGATCCAGGCCCACGGGTCCGCATCTCTCCCGGTCATCACCCAGGCTTATGTCGCAGAGCACATCGGCGCGGAAATGAGGCGCATGTCCCGCGCCGATATCGAGCACCAGATCCTTTGGACGAACGCCCATGTGAAACTTGCGGGCGTGAAAGCGCATCTTCGCCAGGAAGATGGAGAGCTTCTCCGTCCCCAGCATCAGTAACCTCCTATCTTTCTGAGCAGCGCGGCACAGTCTCCTACTTTTCTCCGCCCCGAAGATGAAGGCCGCGCAAGAGACAAGACTCCCTTGCCGAGCGCTTCTGTGGTGAGTAAGAGTTTCGCCGCCACCGCCGCCGGATGTCCCAGATGTTTGCGAAACAGCCGACACTTGGACCGGTGGTAGTTCAGCCAGGCGCTTCGGCGCATTCGCTGACTGCTGGCGGCGCCATAGTGGGTCATCTCCAACCAGGGCGCGAGAAACAACTTCCAGCCGGCGCGCTGCAACCGCCAGCACAAGTCAACATCTTCTCCATAGTGACAGAACCCTTCGTCCAGCCGGCCGACCTGTGTAAGAGCCTGTTTTTTCACCATAAGGCACGCCCCCATGAGAGTGCCCACCTCACAAGGCTCCGCTTTTCCGTTCCAAGGAGGTGAAGTGTAGCGGTCCAGAAGCAAAGCCCTTACCATCTCCGTCCGCAACCCGGGCAAAGGACCCCAGGAACGCTGCAGCCGGCCGCCGGGCCAGCGCAGCAGCGGACCCGCGGCGCCACCCTGAGGATGAGCTTCCAAGAGTCTCTTCAAACCTCCCAGCGTGTCCTCATGAAAGCGGGTGTCACTGTTCAAGAGCACGATCATGCTTCCCTCGGCTGCAGCTATTGCCTGGTTTGTGGCTCTCGCATAACCGCGGTTGACGCGATTCACCAGCAGCCTGGCTTCAGGGAACTTGCTTTCCACCATCTCCGCGCTCCCGTCACTGGAGCCATTGTCCACGACGATTACCTCGTATGGCTCCCGACAGGCGGCGCGGATGGAACTCAAGCACTCATGTAGAAGCGCGCGGGTGTTCCAGCTCGGAATACAGATTGAGATCTGCGGCTTGCCCAACTTTGCCCTCCAGTTGCATTCTGCGAAAGGCTGCGGTGACCCCCAAGAGTATCCAAAGATAGACAGAGGCTCCAAACATGTACATGCCGCCATTCTGCACCGCGGGCAGCATGGTATCACTGAACAGTCCGGCGACGGCCATTCCCAGAAATCCCGCTGTCTGGCCCAGGGTGAAAGTGCGCATGAAAGCGAATTCCGGATTATCGGGCCCCCTCGCTCGCGGCGGATAGCGACAAAAGCGAAATGCCTTCCACCCCATCAGGACGGCCGCCCCGATGACCCACAGCAAGAAGATCATGCCGAAGAGGCCGGTTTCCATGAGAAAGTTGCCGTAAAGGCTGTGAGCGGTTCCGTAGAAGTGCTCNNAACCCTCAAGGCGGGAGATTTTCCCAGAGCAGCACCGAGAATCAAGTAACCTGCGATGAGTGCCGCCAAAGTGATAAAGAAGGCGCGGCGGGAATGAGCGAAACTGGCGAACAACACCGGAAGGATGAGAGCAACGAGAAGGGTTACCTTTATTGCCTGTATCGCAATTATGAAGGGCGGTATCAGCAACGTGAGCCAGAGAAATCTACGCGAATGAGTGGGAGCGTAAAGAGCGAATGTGAAGGCGAGCGGCGCCACGGTGAAAATCAATGCCTTCCCGGGAGTGTTGAACAGACCGAGAACATCGAAGAAGGCCAGTGACGCAATGCCCACCATTATCGTCACAATGGCTCTTGCATGAGAGACACTCTTTACCACCACAGCAGTCAAGAAAGCGGCTGCCGCAGCCAAGAAGATAAGCGAAGCCCCGGCCAACTGAACAACGAGCTTGCGATGGACGGTGGAGACTTCAGGGTCCCAGGTAACGTAGGCGCTGAGAACCGACACGAATGGTATCACGGCCAGTCCCAGCAGAGGCAACGAAAGGGAAAGTGAAGCTCTCGGTTCCCTTTCCAGTCTGGCGGTATATCTCATCATCCACCCGATAAGAAACACTGCAAGAAGCACCTGACTGAAAAAGATGCCTCCGGAGATCTTGTTGCCCTGGAGGACGAGGAACTCACAACGCATACTGACGGCAGCCAAGAAGACATAGACCATCAGCGCAGCGGCGGGTCTGGAGATGGCGAGAATGGCGAACCAGATTACAGCGATGGGAATCAGCAAGACCTCAAGACTCTCCCGCGAGAGTCCCATAAATAGAAACGGTAAGAAACAGCAAGCCGCCACAAGCAACAGCCCAGCCATGACGAGCCGTCTGCCCGAGTGAGAATCTAATGTGAGAACCGATCTCATGCGGCGACCTCCTCGACAAGCCTGGCAAAATTACGGCCGATGGGCCCCCAGTCATACTCTTCTTCCACCAGTTTCCTGGCTCGCGCAGTCATGGCAAGCGTCCGCAGCGGCTGCTTGAAGACCTGCCCCACGGCGTCAACGAATTCCTCCGGCTCATGCGCGATAAGCAGGTGCTGACCCGGCTTCACCTTCAAGCCTTCCGCTCCCACCGGCGTGGAAATTACAGGCAGCCCTGAGGCCATCGCCTCAAGGATCTTCAGACGGGTGCCTCCGCCCAGCCGCAAGGGAACCACAAGAGCCGCGCTCTTCCGGAGAAGAGGGCGTAAATCAGATAGATAGCCGGTGAAGGTCACTGATGGATCACCCTCCGCCTCCGGAATCAGGCTGGCAGCAGCATCTCCGCTTATACCGAGACGGACGTCAGGGAAGTCCGCCTTCAGCCGGGGATAAACAGTTCTTAGAAACCACCTGAGACCCTCCACATTCACCCCATAGGAGCGGGAACCGGTGAAAACCAACTGATGAGTCGATGCGTTTCTCGACACAGGCCTCCAACGCGGCTCCCACAGGGCCGTATCAACACCATTGGGGATTGTGACTATATTGGTTGCTGCAGAAGGTGGGAGTATCTTCTCAAGTTCCTGCTTCTCCCGCTCAGAGACCACACTGCAGGTGGAAAAACCTGCACAGGTGCGCCCTTCGTAACGGCGGAACTTCTGATAGGTAAGCCAACCCCTCAGCCGCGAAATACCTTGCCTAAGTTTGAGTCCGCGTCGGAAGATGCCGGATTCGATGTTGTGCTGGTCGAGAATGCGCTTCACAGAAGCGCGAACGGAAGATTGAGAAAGCACATACGGAGCCATGCCCCAGGTCATACAGACTATGGCGTCGTAATTGCGTTGAGCGCGCCATTCCTGCACTTCTCGCGCCAGCGAATCAGAGTATGTGGAGCGTATGAAACGCGGCTTGCGTGAGAAGAGATCAGCCACGGAAGGCATCTTATCGGCATCAAAGGATGGCTTGGGAAAGGCTGCGACCTGCCGGCATATCTCCTCTGCTTTTCCCAACTGTGCGGCTTCCCGCTCACCTTGGTAGAAACAGGCGAGGTCAACCGTATGCTCCCGCGCCAGGGAGCGAAGAAGATGCTGGGTCCGAATCTTCGACCCGTTGTCAGCGGGAAACGGGAACCAGGCTGAAAGCACGAGAAGTTTCATCCTATCTCCGACTCTGAAAGTCTTGGGCACACAGTGGCGACACCGTGAGCCTTTTCGAAGACCATCTGATATACCTCTTCGATATGACGACTGACCTGCATATGGGAAAATTGCTTCTTCGCCCGGCGAATTCCGGAGGTGCTGAGGGACTTGCGTAGTTCCGCGCTGCGCAGCAACCTTGCAATTCCCTCCGCCAACCTTACCGGAGAATCAGGCTCGACCAAGATACCGGCCTCTCCCACCACTTCCGATATGGCGCCACTGCGCGTTCCCACAATGGGCAACCCACAGGCCATGGCTTCTACCAGCACCATACCGAACTGCTCCTCCCAATCGCGCGTGGAGCGACTTGGGAGCACGAAGACATCGGCCAGCCTGTAGATATCAGGTGTCTTCTCGTAACGCCAGGGCGGTTGCAGGTGAAGGGACTTCTCCAACCCAAACCGCCGCGCTTTTTCCGCTAGCCTTCGCCGCTCTCTCCCCTCCCCTACCATAAGTAGATTCGCTTGTAGGCCGAAGTGAAGCCGAATATGATGCAGTGACTCCAGGAGATCATGCACTCCCTTTTCCCGTACCAGTCTGCCCATGAAGAGCACAGTCGGTATGTGATCTTTCAGGTTCAGTGCCGCGCGCAGACTGGAATCCGCGGGCCCCGGCTGAAAACGCTGCAGGTCAATACCGGCCGGGATCACGCTTATTCGAGAAGCCTCCACTCCTTCCGCCTGCAGGCACTCCCGCGCCCGTTCGGTGACAGCGATGAAATGATCCGCCGCCGCACTGACTTCTCTTTTCACGTACCGGCTGAAGGCGTGATTCTCGAAGTTGAAGGGGATGGTCTCCCAGGCCGTAACCACCAGCGCTCCGCCCCATTTGCGCTTTGCCCGCAAGGCCTGAAACGAGTATCCGTTGGCGGTCTCCGCAGTATGAATGATATCCATCCCCTGTAACCGCTTCTCCAGGCCGAACATCCAGGTCCACGCCGCGCCCAGACCGCGGGAAAGGAGCCGGCGGGTTATGCGCCGGAGAGGGGCCGGTACTTTTGCCGTCAGCCGCGCGGGAGATGACAGATATGACACCTTCATCTCAGTGTTGTCCTCACAGAAGGGCGCGCCGCGAGTAGCGAAGCCGAACAGTGCGTGCTCCTTCGCCAGCGGCAAATAGGATTGCATCTCATATGGATTCAGATTCGGGCCGCGGATTATTGCGATCTTCATTTTTCAGCGGCCTCCAGATTTCCCGGCGGCTTTTCTCCGAAGCGCTGGGAGATGAAATCCGCCATCGCCTGCCACAGGGCCCGTGAGCGGGCGCGTTCTCTGCGCAGGCCGGCAACCGCGAAAGAGCGGAAGTACTCTGTTCCCATCACCAGCAAAGCAGCGGGCAGCCCGCGGTTCTTCTGCAGCAAGAGGAGACGATTTCTCGTCATATAGTAGTGGACCGCGGGAGAATCCTTTCCCAGGGTAGTGGAGACCGCGTGCCACATTTTGGCTTGGGGAAGATGCCATACTTCGAAGCCTGCGCGACGCGCCCGCAGACACCAGTCCACTTCTTCGAAATACATGAAGAAACGCGGGTCGAGCATGCCGACACATTCAACCATCTTCACCGATACGAGAAGGGCGCAGCCGGAAGCGTAATCAACCTTACGCGGCGCCTCTCCGCTTTCCGTGAGTTGCCTGCAAAGACAGCGCGCCAGGTTTACCTCTCCCCCGGCCGACCACAATCGCTCTGGTGGTTGAAGATAATAGATGCTGGGGGCGACGACTCCCCGAGCAGGATCCTCTTGCGCGAACCTCACTAGATGTTCCAGCAGCCTGGGATGGGCTACCGTGTCATTGTTCAGCAGCAAGACATATTTCGCCCTACCGTCCACCGCCAGCCGCAAGCCCACATTCACTGCGCCGCCGAAACCCAGGTTCTGCTCACAGCGATATAGCTGGGCATAGGCGAACTCCTTTTCCAGCATTTCTGCTGAGCCGTCTGTGGAGGCATTATCCACAACCAACACTCGATGGGGGTAAGTCTGCTTCTCTAGAGAACATAAGCACCTGCGGAGATCATCTCTGCGGTTCCAGTGCGGGATGATGACAATGACCGGAGGCGAGAAGTTCATGGCTGCAGATCCCCCTCTACAGAAGATGATGGAATCCGTGATTCCAGGGGCATGGATTTCTGTGAATCTGAGATAGGCTGGTCGAGGATGTTCGCGGCTCGCTCCAGTTCCCAGAGTTTGGCATAGAGCACCAGATAATAGATGCCCATCAGCAAGGTGAAGACCAATCCAGGCAGACCGTCTCGATAACCCCGCCTGCTGATATAACGCAGCCAGATTTCCTTGAGCGGATGGTAGAAGAGTTTGTACCAGCGGAAGCGGCTCCCTTCTTCCCGCAGGGCCCGGGCGTGGGCGTCTGTGTAACGGTTCATCTTGTGAAGGAATTCGCTCAGGGACGAGTAGTTGTAGTGCAGAATCTCAGCGCCATCCCCGCAAGGCAAATCCAGAATCACTCCCTCCACTTGGGGTACAGAATGTACCGCCGCGGGCCAGCGCGCCTTGTGCTTGTTGAGCAGGCGAACCTGAGGGTCCGGGTACCAGCCGGCGGCCCGCATCGGATGGTTCAGCAGAAAGTTGCGCCTGGGGATCCTCAGGGCCGCGAAAGTCTGCGTTGAACCCAGCAACTCACGCAGCCTTAATGCCAAAGCGTGCGGAATTCGCTCGTCAGGATCAACGATAAGCACCCAGTCGTGACTCGCCTCCTGCAGCATTCTGTCCCTGACCATCTCCACGACAGGGACCGGCGGAATTGAAATGACGCGATCCGCCCAGGGCCGAGCGCGTTCCACGGTGGCATCTGTGCTCTGCATATCCAGCAAGACCACCTCATCGGCCCAACGCAGGCTGCGCAGGCATTCTTCGATCTTTTCAGATTCGTTGCGCGCGCACACTACCGCGGAAAGCGCGGGCATTTCAGCACCTCCGTTGACCGGTCCCGCTTACGAAAAGCTGGTGCCACTTCCGTTTGCACCTCGCTTCAGTTCCGAAAAAACGGTTTCATATTCCCGTATAATAATGTTCCAATCAAACTCCAAGGCGCGCTCACGGGGCCGCGCTCCGAAGTCCTTCTTGAGAGCGGCTTTGAGCGCGGCTGCGTATTCATGCTCGTTCTCGCAGTCACAACACACTCCTCCGCCTTCAAGCAGCCATCCCTGCACCGGTCCCTCATGCGCGACCACAGGAACATTGCAGGCCATCGCCTCCAGGAATACGAT
>JABAOC010005023.1_pt1 | contig 26591 bp, 29 predicted proteins | sample 7062161 | NCBI WGS metagenome assembly JABAOC01 (sample SAMN14538625, study PRJNA623070) | marine sediment metagenome | biome: marine biome [ENVO:00000428]; feature: marine pelagic biome [ENVO:01000023]; material: deep marine sediment [ENVO:00002113] | place: India: Gulf of Khambhat ... | reverse complement strand
CTTGCAGCAACTGAACGCCCAACACGTCAAGTATGTTGAGGTCTTCTATTCACCAGGAGATTACCGGAGACAGGGGCTGTCGGTGGGAGGCATCACCGAATCCTTAGTTGCTGGGAAAGAAAGGGCGCGGCAGGAGTTCGGAATTCGCAGCGAGTTGATCGTTGACTTGACAAGAGATCATGGACCCGAGGTAGGCATGAAACGACTAGATGAAGTGACTCCATACCTAGGGAAAGGTGTCATCGGAATCGGACTCGGCGGCAGTGAGAAAGAGTACCCAGNNGCTTACAAAGCGGCGAAACGACGTGGTTTTCGACTCACAGCTCACGCTGGTGAGACCGCAGGAGCCGATTCCATCTGGGCTGCCATCAAGAAGCTGCAGGCTGAGCGGATTGGCCACGGGGTCAGACTGAAAGAAGACCCGCAGCTCATGACATTCTTGCAACAATCACAAATCCCGCTGGAAATGTGTGTCGGAAGCAACCTAGCCACCAAAGTTGTCGAATCTTTGAGCAGTCACCCTATCAAGGAGTATTTCCACAGCGGGCTGATGGTGACTGTCAACTCAGATGATCCAACAATGTTCAACACATCGATTACTCAAGAATACGAACTCCTGGTGAAGAAACTTGGTTTTACATTGGCGGACATTAAACAGCTCATGCTGAATGGAATTCACTCTTCGTTTCTGACAGATGAAGAGAAGGCACACATGAAAGATGNNAACAAGGAATGGCTTCACCTGATCGACACCAGCATTTGACACATCGCTGCGACAGGTCTTTCCAAGGCTCAAGGGCAATAGACGAGGGTGGAAATCACACACCCGTAATTGTTCATAGGGACACGCAGATCCTCTATTCGATGCTTTATCGGTGTAATGCGTATGCCTCTAATCTCCGCCATCTCCTTGATTCTCCTGTCCAAGGTCTCTTTCAACGCCATGCGATCCATGTAGCCATGCGCTTCTGCAACGATACCGAACTCGCGACTCATCTCCCAAGCCCACGCAATGCCAGCACCAATGCTTGTTCCTTCCTCTCCATCCATCCGAGCTGTAACAGCGTACGTTATTGAACCAGCTGTAATCATCCGCCATTCTGTTTCCTTGCATCCTTGAGGCAAGATGGAACTGACAGGCACGATATTGCATTGGGAAATGCCGGCGTTTTTCAGAGCAAGATCAAAAGCATTGAGCTGAGAAACAGCACTAACCGCCTTGGCACTAACTACGAAGAACTCTTTAGGGATCAACTGACGCCTCCACCTCGCCGACTTCGAAAGCAATCAAGAGCAAAGATATAAATCGATTGTGGTTCACCGTGGTAGTGTCCCTTTTCTGAGCTTTTTCCAGCTCAGCCTCCCCACTGGAGTCTGCTTCCTATCAAACCTGAGTATCTGCCCGCAAGCCGGACAGAAGACCTCGAAAACCATCAGACCATAGAAATCTCTATACACACCACACCAATCTCCTCTTCCTCCTCGTCCCACCACTCTTCAGATGCCTGCACCTTTGATGGCCAGTCTTCATCGATGTAGAAACTGATGCGACAGTAGGGACAGTTCAGCCTATACCAGCTTGGGCGGACGAACACTGCCCTCGCCTTGCTCCTCTGCCACCAATGCTTCTTGGACATGAGAGAACCACCGTTTTTTACTCATTGCCTAGCAGTAATTAAACATTCCCAGTCCGACAGCCCGCTAGAATCTGCTGGTCGAATCTTCAGCGGGAACTCCTAGAATGAAGCGTACACTTGCGCGCTGAGGTCACTTCTTAGCTTTCTTCTTCACTTCTTTCATCGGCACCCCACAACAGATTAGATCGCATGAACTACATCCACACGGATCATCCACCATCACAACAATTCCACACTCTGCACATTCATACTTAGATCCTTTCTTAGCCACTCATTTCACCTCCTTGCCTCAGTCTACAAAAAGAGGTTTCTATCAGCACATATAAGGCTATGCGGGCTCACATGAATCCATCAGCACCAGCTTCAATCAAAGGATATGAGTCACCGAAAGGTGGATTCACTCGCGCGCGATGGATAAATTTGGAAAAAAAAGGGGAATCAAAATACTGGATTGCCACGTTTTAGGGCAAAGTGATGGGGGTAGCATCACAGGTGCCCTCCACCGTGAAACTTACCGGCGTGTCCGCTTCAGGATACCCTACGACGCCTTCCACCACGATAACCACGTTGTATACGCCTTCACCTAGTTGAACGGAAGGTCCTGGGAGTGGAGTGGGCAAGACGACGATTGTGCTCCATGGGATGTCGATTTCAGCGTCTCCGGTGGAGTCTTCTCCGATTGAGATGATCAGGCTCTGCAGAGCTTGAGTCTCCTCTTCCGTCAGGCCGATCACGGCAAAAGACATGTTGAGAGCCTCCGCATTGGCAATGGTGAGATTGGTGTTCTGAGATGACTCGATGATAGCGCCTGCGTTGATGGAGCCAAACTCTATTTCCATGAGTTCCCAAGAGGTAGCTGGTCTCGCAATAGTGAATGATACATTTGCTATGCCATTCTGGTATACGATCCATGCGAAAACTGGGGAGCCTATCAGCGCAGATGTTAATACTAGTAGTAGGATGCCTTTGAGCAGTCTTCTCATTGCCTCCTTTCACCTCCTCTCCCGCGTGTGTAGTCTCATCGACGTTGAGATCCATGGCGTTTCTAGGGATAGTAAATGGCGCCGCTAGCTTCCATTATGGCATGGGTTGGGTCTAGCAGCATTCCATCAAGCAAACCCTTCTTCTGCACACCTTCGAACTCTCCCGTGGCATGTGTTCCGATGAACATTCCGCGAATTAGATATCCCATCGAGATCTTGCCTGTTGCACTTCCTGACATTGTGCCACGTCCCTCGAAGGTTAATACCCAATATCCGCAAAGTGTTCCTTCGCCGGTTGCCAAATTGATGTTGAAAGATAACCAATCCTCAAGAATGCTACTGCCTAGGGTGCCTACTTCTGTACCCCTCCAGTAAGAGCCTCGAATATGTAGGATGCCATCCTCGCTGATCCATTGCTTCCCAGGATCAATCAAGAAGCTTTCAATGTGAGCCTTGTACGGCTCCTCGATCTTTGCCTTCGCTTGGACTGTGGCCATCATGGACACGGTTAGCAGAGCAGCTGCCAACATCAGGATTTTCTTCATTTCACCACCATCCTTCTTTTCTCAACCCATTACTATAACGGGAAAAATAGGTAGGGATTTTTCACTCGAATTTACGCCCAATTTGCAAGCAAAAGTGGAGAAAACCCCGAATTTTCGGGTCATCTCAATCGTTATGACTGCACGCTCTAGTTAAGCAGCTAAAAACCAAGAATGAGGACAGATTTGGTTGAAGTCTTCCGAAACAGGCTTATCGATTTTTTTCAGGTTCTAGCAACTTGGGCATCAACATATCTCTTCATTGGCTCTCTCTCGTATTGTATTCTTGCCTTTGTTATTTTTCCGCCACGTCCTCGCTTACCTGTGAAGATTCGAGTTTCTATGAGTCCACGCCTTTCAAGTTCAGAAATAGCTGATCCACGGCGTCGTCCGCTGCCATACACGCTTCTGAAAGAGACGTGTGCACTCTGAGCTATTTGCACTAGGCTTCTCCAGCCAGCTTCCCCTATGAAAAGCCTTCGCTTCATGTAGTCTTCGATGAAGGCATGGACCAAATGGTTAAAGATTAAGCGTGCCGCCTTTGTCTTGAATGTGAAAGTGGGGGGAACTTGAATTAGCTCTTTTTCTGCGGACGCACTCTTGACCTCCTGCAGATTGTCGTCTTTTCCAGTCACGGAACGAAGCGTCAGCCCCCAACAGCTGAAGTTATAAACAAACGGTTCCTGCAGGAGATGGGTGAAGGATAATTCGCCATATGCCAAGAATCCACACACTTGGGATGAAGACAAGGCTTCTTTGAAAATCTGACATTCGGTGTTCGAGGTGCATCCAGCAATTATCTCAGCTAGTCTTCGCGAAATACAGGACTGTATGAAGGTAACATCTCTCCTCGTGAAACCTCGGCTCTCTCTAAGCATGTTGAAGACATTCCGTGCTCCTTTCTGAACTTTTTCATGGTCAATCACGACAATGTAGCCTGGTATGGATGGGTCATGGCTCCTAACGGGCTGGACAAGCTCGAAAGCTTCACCGTGCACTCGCAGCAGGTTTGCTGGAGCATAGTTTCCAAACGGAAAGGCAAAAGCGTACTTGGCAAGTGTTAGATTCAAAGGGATTCCTTCAATTTCAGAAATCTGTTGCAGCAGCTCTTTTTCGTTTGGGGGAGGCAAGCCTCTTTCACAAGATATTCGAGTTTCATTTTCACATATTATTCTAGCATGCACTTTTCGAGGATCTTCGTTTCCTATACGTTTGAGGTACTTGAACTTGGGTTTTGCATCAGGGTCAAAGTGGAAGATATAAGATTCTCCAATCCTTTTGACTGGTGACACGTCGAGGCCACATGAGGGTTCAACCAGGTTGGGGATCAACGCACAGACAGCATCACTGTCGAGGATTCTGAGTTCTGACGGTCTGCCGAGTCTGCCATAGAATTGATGCATCTTTCGACCAATGATGCCGTCACCGCTGATTCCTCCAATTACGTTTGCTATGTGTGTTTCACGGAAACTTCTGAGAAACTCTGCGATGCCTGCAGCCAGGAAATATTCCAGGCCTCCTTTTCCAATCATCGGTCCCTTTGTTAGTACGAGAAGGGTCTTGCTTNNTCGCGCTATGACTAAAGTCCACCCAAGCATTATGAGCCATTTCCTTGCCATTTTCCATGGCGCTACTTTCGCTTTCAAGACCCCACGTCCGTCCGATGCCAATTGGGTAGTTCGTAACCAAGGCCAAGAGGGATAGGCCATTATAGCCGATTCCTGAGACTGCATTCAGTACGAGATCTTCGTTTTCTATCTCACCAGCTGTTGTATGTCCAATTAGATGAAGCTGTTCCGTTGCGTCTCTTTCTTGGAATCTTCTTTCTATAGTTCCAAGAATGCTTTCACAAATTCGTTTATCCCTATTTGCAGTCTCACCTCTGTAACTAGAGTACAGAACCAGTAATTTCACATCTGTAAGTTGGCGTCCAGTCTGAGAAATGTCGTTGTCAATCTTGTCCAGCACTTGTTCAGTCAGCTGTTGTGCTTCCTCAACACTATTCTCCTTTCTCAATTGTCTATCCTTATTCGGATCAGCTACCAGATCGTTTCGAGTATGTGCATGGCCTACAAATCCAAGGAAGAAGTCAGAAGCCATCAATAACTCGCCCGTATACATACTATACAGATACGATTATTAATTTCATGCAAACTCATAGACAACGCAGCGTATTCTACACCCCCTCCTAGAGCTGACGCAGCATTCTCTAATGTGATGCACGCTAATCTCGCAGGTCTGTCTTCTTCACGCTACTGAAATTAGCGTCCGCAGCTGCTACACTTGGTTAGTTCGTTCTTACTCAAACCGCGTGCGCGAGTTAAAACGCCTTTCACTATGCTCATGTTGTCGCTCTGGTATTCTTCTCGATTTCTTGTAGTGCCTTGCTGATTGCATCCAACCATACTGCTCAATTCTAGAGTGCGCGCAAAGTTGATAAAAGATAACATTCAAAGATGGCGAACACCTGATGAGTAATTGTCTTGGTGAACAAAACCAGGAGAAGAATCGTGTCCCTTCCCATATCGAACTTGGAGATCCGATACTTGGTTCACGCCACAGAAGATCCGTCAAAGGTGAAGAAGGCTGCCAGCACCCTGTTTCCAGACGACACACCTGACACACAATTCCAGGAGAAGGCGTTGAAGGGTCACTTCGGAAACACGATCATTATGGTGAGAATGCAGGTTGAAGACAAGAAGACGGTTCAAGCAATCATTGAGAAGCTTGCTACTGATCTGAGCGAAATCGACAAGAGAACAATGACAGAAGAATCCAACTTGTGCATTGACGACGATAGTCTCTACCTGCGGTTGGACAAGCAAGCGGCTTTCACAGGAACTCTCAAACTGCAGAAAGCAGATCCCATCTGCCTCCGGATCAAATTCCAGCGGGCGCCCAACAAGAAAACCCAAGCGAATATCCTGGCAAGCGCCAGAAAACTAGGGTTACTGCAATGACACGTTTCCTCGATTTACACCTTAAACCAAAGATGGAACGGCTGGCTGCAATCGAAAGCTTGATCGCCAAGTCTGCAGAGCTCGGATACACCCTGATAGCTATCTCACTGCCACCAAGGACCAAACCAGAAGACCTCAGGTTTTTCAGGAAAACCACTCATGATCACGATCTAGAATTCGCCACAAGAATTGATCTCCATCCCAAAAATGCGACCGACTTGCTCAGAAACCTGAGAATCCTTCGCCGGAAGTTCGAAATAGTAGCGGTCGATTGCAGTATGAAAACAGTTGCACGACAAGCCGCCAAAGACCGACGAGTGGATCTGCTAGTTTTCCCTTCCACACACGCCATCAATCGGCACTTTGATGCAGCTGAAGGGCGACTTGCCTCGCAAAGCGACGCAGCTCTGGAAATCGAGATACAATCAATCCTCCACACTCAAAACTCCGCTAGAGCCAGATACCTCTCCTGTCTGCGAAGAGAGGTCACAACCTCACAGAAATTCCATATCCCAATAGTCCTCTCCAGCGGTGCTGCCGAGACCCACGAACTGCGAGGTCCCCACGACATCGCCAGCATGGCCATGTTGTTTGGAATGGAGAAATCCTCTGCGCTGAAAGCGATTTCTCAAAATCCTTGGAGGATTGTTGAGCGCAATAGACAGAAACTCAACCCGAACCACGTAGCCCAGGGCATTCGGATAGTCGAGAGGAACAAATAGTGCGATACGTGAGACGTCGGTACCTTGCAGTGATTGTAGAGACCGACGATCGAATAGATGAGCGTGATCTGATCAGATCCGTTTGGAGGATGATTTACCAGCTGTTTGGAGAGTACGGCGCTAGCCAAGTTGGTATGATCCACATCGACCTTCAGAATGACAAAGAGATTGCTGTGTTCCGATGCTCTCACAACGCAGTGGACATGGTACGAGCAGCCATAGCTGTCATCTCTCAGATCAGCAACAGGCCGGTGGCACTGCGTGTCGTAGCCATCTCAGGGACCTTGAAAGGCCTCCGCCAGAAGATCCATCAGATGAGAAAGAAGTGAAGAACAGTGGATCCTCTGCAGAAAATGAAAGAGGAATTGCAGAGATGGATGGAACATGCTGAAGCCATCGTTGTGGTAGGCATTGGAAACCCGATGCGAAGAGATGACTATGTAGGCGTGAAAGTCGTCCAGGACTTGACAGGCAAGACCCCCGGAAATGTTATGCTCATTGAAAGTGACACAATTCCTGAAAGCTCCATCGAAACCATCATCGCATTCAAACCCAATCGTATCCTACTTATCGATGCAGGAGCACTAGGACTGAAACCAGGTGCAGCAGTGTTCAAGGAATCAACAACAGTCTTGGGACCCACAGGATCAGCTGTATCAACTCACGCTCTGCCTCTCAAACTGTTCTGCGAATACTTGGAAAGACTGATCCAAGCGAAGATAGGATTGCTAATTGTTCAACCTGCAAACACAGATTTCGGAGAAGGCCTCAGCGAACACGTTTCAAAAGCAGCAGAAGACCTGACAGCAATCCTGCTAGAAATTCTAACATATCCGAAAGAGACCTTCCTGATGGAGCTGAATGAGATTCAACCTTCCCAGCTGTACATTAGCGCCAGAAAACTAGACCATGTTATGGAGCATTTCGCTTCAAAACCAAGCTTGATGGGACCGATCCCTATCAAGCAACTTGGAAACAGAATCGTCTTTGTTGATGGTCACACGCGAGCTCTTGCAGCATTGTTGCACAGGTTTCCCAAAGTCCCAGTGTATTGGGAAGAAGAGGAATTGGACTGGGAAGCATACGAAACATGCATTGGATGGTGTGTAGACGAAGGCATCTACACAATAGCAGACCTTAAGAACCGAGTAATCTCGCACCGAGAATACCAGAAACTATGGTATGAAAAATGTACCAAGATGCAGCGAGAACTTGAAGCAAAACGGAAGCGTCGTCTCTAGCGCGCATGGGTAAAGGAGATGAGCCTCCGCAAAACGTATATCTGCGCGTGGCTCTACAAGTAAGCTCTCGAACTTGGAGGAAGAGTGTGTGAGTTTAGCAGCAACAGTTGAAGATGTAGCAGTGAACCTGCTCAAGTTTGCAGTTACAGAGTTACCCAAGGACGTGAAGCAAGCACTCCAAAAAGGTTACAGGGAAGAGACAAGTGACGCTGGAAAGACTCAGCTGAAAGCGATTCTTGACAACGTGGACCTCGCAGAGAAGACGCGAACACCAATGTGTCAAGACACAGGCACAATAATCTTCTATGTGAAGGCAGGATCCGAGGTGAAACATCTGGACACGATTGAAGATGCTTTGAGGAACGCCACAAGAAGAGCCACAACGGAGATCCCGTTGCGGCCAAACGCTGTGGATCCCTTCTTGCTGAAAAATACAGGAGACAACACCGGGAGATACATACCTTATGTTAACTGGGAGCTCGGTTCCGGCACCAACGTCGAAATCACAGCGTTGCCCAAGGGAGGCGGATCAGAAAACGTGTGTGTCACAGGAATGCTGAGTCCCGGTGAGGGCATTGCAGGCCTGAAGAAGTTCGTCGTGGACTCCGTCCTGAAAGCTGGGGCAAAACCGTGCCCTCCCAACGTTCTCGGCGTCGCAATCGGTGGAGGAGCAGATATTGCCTTAAGACTCGCGAAAAAAGCTCTACTNNGCGAAACTGGAACACGAGCTGCTGGAGGCAGCGAACTCAACGGGTATCGGACCGATGGGGCTCGGAGGCAAGACTACGGTGCTAGGTGTCAACATTGACTATGCCGCGAGACATCCTGCGTCATACCCTGCAGCTGTAGCCTTCAACTGCTGGGCAGCACGAAGAGCATCAGCACGAATCGATTCAGAACTCGATGTTGAATACTTGACACATAGAATGAGGTGAGCAGATTGACAACATACAAATTCAAGACGCCAATCTCAGAAGCAGACATTCGCAAACTCCGAGTCAACGACGTCCTGTACATCACAGGAACCATCGTTACAGCTCGAGACCAAGCCCACAAAAGAGCGCTTCAACTACACGCGGACGGAAAACCCTTACCACTCAACTTGGAAGGGCTCGCAGTCTTCCATTGTGGACCCATCGTGAAGAAAGTCGGAGACAAATGGACAGTTGTGGCTGCCGGCCCAACAACAAGTACACGTATGGACATCTTTGAGGATGACTTTATCAAGAACTTCAAAGCACGTGTCATTATTGGAAAAGGTGGCATGGGAAAACGAACCACGGATGGAATGCAGCAATATGGTGCAGTCTACGGAGCCTTCACAGGAGGAGCAGCTGTGCTAGCAGCGAAAGCGATCAAGAACGTTAAGGCTGTCGAATGGTTCGATCTCGGCATGCCTGAAGCGCTCTGGATCCTGGATGTTGAAGACTTCGGTCCTCTGACTGTCGCCATCGACTCTCATGGCAACAACCTCTTCGAGGATGTGAAGGAGCAAACTGAGAGAAACCGACAAGGAATCTACAGGAAACTAGGTCTCAGCCAATAGTTGGCAAGATGCATAGTCGCCGCGAAGAGGAAGGCACTTGACTTAAAGTGCTTCCTGCAGGATTTCCAGGATGTCCTTCACTGCGATCTTATCTTCTGCATCGAGAACTTTCACAGCGTCTTCCAACGTCGTCACACAGAAGGGACACGCTGTGGCAATGATGTCGGCACCGAGGTCCAACGCTTCTTTCACACGATCGATGCTGGGTCGTTTCTCAGGAACCGCCTCTTCTGTGAACGTTCTTCCCGCTCCGCCACCGCAGCAAAAGCTGTTCTCGCGGTTTCTCTTCATCTCCACCAGCTCCAACCCATCAATTGAGGCCAAGATCTGTCTCGGCGCCTCGTAGATCTCATTGCGTTTACCGAGGAAGCAAGGGTCATGGTAGGTGACCTTCTTGCGCACAGCCGTAGAGAGCCTAGGTCCGTTGCTTTTGATCAGGTCAGCGAGGATTTCAGTGTAGTGTTGGACCTTCAGATCCTCGTCAGAGTAGGGTTTGTCGTTCTTCAACGTGTTGAAGCAGTGAGGACACAGAGTTAAGATCTTGTTCGCGTCGAATTTCCGGAACGTCGCAATGTTCTGTTCCGCCAACATTTCGAACAATCCTCGCTCGCCAAGCCTCAGAACATGGTCACCAGAGCACCGTTCTTCCGTTCCAAGCGTGGCAAAGTCAACACCCAACCGGTTCAGGACAGCGACCATGGATTTGGCTATCAGCTGGCTTCGCGGATCGTAGGCAGGAGCGCAGCCGACAAAGCAGAGCACCGGAGCACGGGTGACACTTGGATACGTTTTCACATCCAGATCTTTCGCCCAATCCATCCGCCGACTTGGACTCATTCCCATCGGATTGTGATATTTGAAGACACTCTCAAGAACATCTTTCACGGTCTTCGGAATGGCACTTCTCTCGACGAGCAAGCTGCGTTCTTCAACTATTGAAGATGAAGAGTCCACTTCCTTGGGACAGAACATCGTACACGAGTTACAGGAAGTACACAGCCACACGTTGTCAGCAACAGCCTTTAACCGCTCCTCTGTGTCTTCATCCCTCGAATCAGAGACAAATCGGTGGCTGGTCGCATAGGTGGATGGACCGAGAAATTTCTGGTCGATGGCAGCGGGGCATGCGGAATAGCAGATGGAGCATTTAATGCACAGAGACAGGTCCCAGTACTTCTTGAGGTCGGCTGGCGATTGAACCAGCTCTACGTTCTTGCTCAGCTTCTCTTCAGCTCGCATGAGGACGGGTTTGATCCTCTGGTAGGTTTCCAGGAATGGTTCGATGTCAACAACTAGGTCTTTGATGACCGGTAGCGTAGGTAGCGGCTCGATCACGACTCGATCAGCGTTCAAATCAAGAACTTGTGTGTAGCATGCCAGCATCGGCTTTCCATCCACCGTGACTCCGCAGCTGCCGCAAATTCCCATCCGGCAGGACGATCGGAAGGTGAATGTCTCATCAAGGTGATCTTTGATGTGAATGAAGGCTTCAAGTATGGTCATTCCTTTCCGTATTGGCACGTCGTATGTGGAAACGTAGTGTCGCTCAATGTCAGGATCATAGCGATGTATCTCGAACTGAACGGTTTTCTCGATTTCTGAACTCATATGATCCATCACCTTAGTATTTGCGAGCAGTCGGTGGCCACTTGGTTATGGTTACAGGAGTATACTTTAGACACGGTCCTGCTTCCCTGTAGTGAGCCACCGTGTGTTTCAACCAGTTTTCATCGTCACGATTTGGATAGTCCCTTCTCGAATGGGCTCCTCTTGACTCTGTTCTAGCGAGCGCGCTGGCTATGGTCACATCAGCAAGATCCAATGTGAAATCGAGTTGCAGCGCACCAACAAGTCCCGTGTTGTAGTGTCTCCCTTTATCTTCAACAGTCACGTTTTCGAATCTTGCTCTCAGCGCTCGAATCTCCTTCAAGGCGCTCTGCAGCTGCTCACCTGTTCTGAAGATCCAAACTTTCTCATTCATAATACGTCTCATCTCATTGCGGATCGCGGGAACTCGCTCGTCTCCTTCACTTCCCCAGATTCCGTCGAAAACTCTCTCTTCTTCTCTCAACAATGGCTCTTCTGCTAATTCATGAAAGCTATGCGTTGGCGCATACTTGGCAGCTTCTTCGCCACTAACCCTGCCAAACACCAAGCACTCAGCTGTTGAATTCGTTCCTAGCCGATTGGCGCCATGCAAGCTTAGGCATGAGCACTCCCCAGAAGCATACAATCCAGATATAGGAGTCTCACATTTCATGTTAGCGTGAATTCCTCCCATGGAGTAGTGGGCTGCAGGTCGAATGGGAATAGGTTCATGAACGGGATCGACGCCGCCCAGCTTTATGGCAACGTCACGGATGAGAGGCAGGCGCTCANNGGTGCCGTAAGTCCAAGGCTATGTACGATCCATAGGGGCCTTTGAGTCCTCGACCTTCCAGAATCTCAGTCATTTCCGCGCGAGCAATAATGTCACGAGGGGCGAGTTCCATTCGTTCAGGAGCATACCGTTTCATGAATCGTTCCCCCTCGCTGTTGACCAAATGTCCTCCCTCACCTCTTGCTCCTTCGGTTATCAGCACTCCAGGAGGGACTAGGCCAGTAGGGTGAAACTGAACGAATTCCATGTCTTTAAGTGGAGCTCCCGCGCGATAGGCCATTGTCATCCCGTCTCCTGTGGCAGTGTGTGAGAACGTGGTAAACTCGTAGATGCGCTCATGGCCTCCAGTGGCTATGACGATTGCCTTGGCGCGCAAGGCAAGCATCTTTCCCGTTTTCAATTCGATCGCGGTCAAGCCTGTGATCTTCCTGTCTGCAACGATTATAGACGTTACAAACCATTCATCGTAGAAAGTGATGTTATCATATGTTCTAGCCTTTCCATCCAGTATGTGCATTTCGTGGAATCCAGTCATGTCGGCTGCGAAGCAGGCTCTTGGGAAACTGTGTCCTCCGAAACGACGTTGATTTATCTTTCCATCGTCTGTGCGACTCCACGGGAGTCCCCAATTATCTAGTGTGATGATCTCTTGTGGCGCAGCTTTCACGAAGAATTCTGCAACGTTCTGATCCGCTAGAAAATCTGATCCTTTTACAGTGTCCCAGGCATGTAAATCATAGGAATCGCCATCTCTCATCACTGCGCCTGTTCCGCCTTGCGCGCAGACAGAGTGCGAACGGACGGGATACACCTTCGAAATCACTGCCACATCAACCTTGGCAGCATCTTCTGCCGCGGCGATAGCTGCTCTCAGACCAGCCATTCCTGCTCCTAAGATGACTACATCATGGCTTAATTTTTCCATCAACTTCACCCATTTACGGTAGGTTCCAGGAGAACAGCGTAATCCTAGAAACTCACCTTTATAGTTTTCCTAGCTCTGCTGAGAGATAGCGAAACCTCACTGCCCTACGTTCTGGAGTGTGCAGTAGACCCTAGAGCGATTGGGCAACGATTTCCGAGACATCTAGGACTTCTAATTTTCCTTCTAAACCAGTAGTCTTCACCGCGTCTTCGAAGGTCAGGAGACAGAACGGACAGGCAGCTGCTAAGATCTCTGCACCGGCTTCTGCCGCATGCTTTACGCGCACTTCAGCCAGCCTTTCTCCAGGAATATCTACCCACATTCTTCCACCTCCACCCTCGCAGCAGAGGCTTCTCTCTCTACTTCTGTCGAATTCCAAAAGCGTTGCTCCTGGTATGCTTTCAATCACTTTCCTCGGTTCTTCAAATATCCCATTCTGCTTTCCTATGAAACACGGATCATGATAGATAATCTTCCTGTCGCGGCTCTTCGAGAATTTCAACTTGTCTTGGTCCAGCAGACTGGAAAGCAGTTGAGTGTGGTGTACCGTCGTGAAACTTGTTTCTCCGTAGCGGTTCTTGAAGGCGTGATATGAGTGAGGGCAGCTTGTGACTACTTGGCTAACATTGTACTTCTGGAAGAGCTTCACGTTTTCTTCAACAAGCAGCTCGAAAAGTCCCTTTTCACCCATTCCATATACCTCGTTGCCACAGCAGTTTTCTTCAACACCGAGTGTTCCGAAATCCACACCAGCTTTCTGGAAACACAGTACAAGGCTCTTCGCGACGTTCTGCACCCTGGGATCGTAGCTAGGTGTGCAGCCCACGTAGAAGAGAAGATCAGTTTGCTGAGAAACATGTTTGATGCCGAGATCACTCATCCACTCTGATCTCTTGCCTCTGATTCTTCCCCACGGGTTTCCATTCTTGAATATGCTCTCCAGTGCATCGCGTACAGTCGTTGCGATCTGTCCTTCTTCCACTGCGAGGCTCCGAACATCAATCAGGAAATCGTAAGGGGTAATCTCCTTGGGGCAACGAATGGCACAGGTGGCACAAGTCGTGCAGCTCCACAACTCATCTTGGGGATGAATCGTCAACTGGTTGCCTACAGAGACCTCTCTCATGTACTTTCTAACGTTCAACTTGGCTTTTCGAGCCACTGGACAGCTTCCAGTACATATTCCACAATGGATACATTCAAGCAGCTTATGTTTCTGAGCAAGTTCTTGAGCATTCATTTTTCGGACTTCTCGACTTATAGACTAACACAAGGTTTAAGAGTTTTCCCCTGTATCAAACAAAACAACTTCGCAAGGGGACTAACCAGATGGAGAAGAACCCACCGAGAGTTGGAGTGTTCATCTGCGAATGTGGTGGCAACATCGGCGACGTCATAGACGTCAAGTCTGTACTTCAAGAGGTCAAGCAGTGGGAGGGAGTTGAAGAAGCAAAATACCAGAAGTACCTCTGCTCAAGACCATCTCAGGAAGTAATAGTTGACGCCGTGAAGAAGAAAAACCTGGATCGTGTAGTAATCGCAAGTTGCACTCCTAGAATGCACCTTCCAACGTTTCAAAGCGTTCTAGAGAGAGCAGGATTGAACCCATACATGCTAGAGTTCGTCAACATCAGGGAGCAAGCGTCATGGGTGCATGGACCACACGCCTCTGAGAAAGCCACAAAGAAAGCTACAAGCCTCATACGCGGAGGCTACGAGCGAAGCCTGGAACTTGAAGCATTGGAGAGCATAAGTGAGAAGAGCTCAAGAGAGATTCTCATCATCGGTGGGGGAATAGCAGGAATAACCGCAGCTCTGGAGCTCGGCTATCTGGGACACAAGGTTCATGTTGTCGAAAAGAAGCCGAGCGTCGGAGGAAACATGGCAAAGCTCACCAAAGTCTTCCCAACCTTGGACTGCGCTCAATGCATATTAACTCCCAGAATGGCTGAGTTAGGTAGAAATCCAAACGTTAATCTACTTACCTACTCTGAAGTGGAGGAAATCCGTGGTCGACCTGGCAACTATGACGTCAGGATCTTGATGAAACCGAGAGGCGTCGACACTGAGAAGTGTCGAAGCTGCGGTGTCTGCAGCAAAGTGTGCCCTGTTATCGTAGCTGATGATTTCAACGAGAACCTGTCTGAGAGAAAAGCTGCATACATAGATTTTCCACAGGCAGTTCCATCAGCCTACGTAGTCGACTTCGATTCATGTACGAAGTGCTTAAAATGTGAGCAGATCTGCCCGTCCAAAGCTATCAATCTAGAAGACAAGGGCAAGACTGTCGACTTGAAAGTCGGTGCGATTATCATGGCCACAGGATACGAGCTATATGACGCTAGGAAACTCAAGGAGTTCGGGTACGGTGTGTACCAGGATGTGATTACGATGATGAACTTGGAAAGAATGGTTTCTGCATCAGGCCCGACAGCAGGCGCTGTAAAGAAAGCTGATGGCAGCGATGTCACGAAGATGGCCATCGTCCTGTGCGCGGGATCCAGGGACAAGAACCACATTTCGTATTGCAGCCGGATCTGCTGCATGTATTCTTTAAAACAAGCCTTTGTGCTGAAGAAGATGCTCGGAATCGACGTGCACATTNNTACGAGGATCTCTACTGGCGAGATGAGGAAGCTGGAGTCATATTCACCAAAGGACGAGTTGCTGAGATCTGGAAGGGCAACAACGGGAGACTAGTTGTCTTGGCGGAAGACACTCTCATGGGAGAAGTCAAAGAGGAAGAATTTGATCTCGTAGCTCTCGCCACACCAATGATTCCACCAACAGGACTCAATGATCTCGCTAGAAAGATGAAACTGTCCTTGGGAGAGGAAGGATTCGTAACTGAAAAGCACCCGAAACTCGATCCCGTAGATTCCCTCAGGACCGGCATCTACGCGTGCGGCTGTGCACTTAGCCCAAAGGATGTTCGCGACACTGTATCCGACGGCCTCGCAGCAGCAGCCAAAGCTGCGCTCTTCCTCAAAGGAGACAAAGTGACAACAAGCCCTGAAAAAGCATTCATCATAGAAGAGATGTGCAACAGCTGTGGTCAGTGTGTTCCAATCTGCCCCGTCAGAGCCATAACAATGGAGAAAAAAGCTCGGATCGACCCCTTTTCATGCATTGGATGTGGCGCATGCATACCCGTATGCCCACAAGAAGCGATAGACTTCAAAAACTCTACAAGCAGACAGATCATTGCCAACCTTAGAGGTGTTCTCATGGACAAGGAGCCAAACGAGATACGAGTTGTGGCGTTTGTGGATGGCAACGTCGGGTACACTGGAGTAGACTTCCTAGGGCTAGATCGAATCAACTACCCTGAGAACATTCGAATAATCACCGTTCCTTCTACGGCGATAATCGGAATGAAGCATCTACTCAACGCCTTTGCCCATGGAGCAGATGGAGTATTGGTAATCGAAGGCGAGCAAGACATTGACGAAGGCTTCACAAAGAAGAGAATGCTAGAGATGACGCGTTCTCTTGCAGAGTTCGACATAAAAAGCATGAGAGCTCGATACAGCTATGTTCCGCTACCGGTCTACAAGAAAGCAGCTGAACTCTTCACTAGGTTCACCGAACGAATCGAGAAGTTTGGTCCTGTCGCGGAGGAAAAACGTGACAAGATCAGAAAGAAACTAGGTTTCATCTAGTCTACATGTCAAGTCGCAGAGTGTCATCACTGTCAACCGAGTAGGGTTACCGTTCCTCAGAAACATTTAAACCTTCAAACCCTAAAAGAAATCTTCCTAAAATCTCAGATGTTGTCCGCTTTGGGGAATAATGCTATGGATATTATAGTCTGCGTCAAACACGTGCCAGAGACAGCTGAAGTCGATATAAAAATCGACGCTAAAGGTAGAACTATCGATAAAGGTGGCTTGGTCTTCGACATTAATGAATGGGATGATTATGCCCTTGAGGAAGCCATCCAGATCAAAGAGAAATTCGGTGGCTCGGTCACTGCTATAACAGTCGGTTCAGAGGCTGCTGATGGCACGTTAAGAAAATGCTTGGCGAGAGGAGCCGACGCCGGCATTAGAATAACCGATACAAAATTCGACGGTTCTGATAGCTATGCCACAGCAAAAATCCTGCACAGCACCATCAAGGATCTGCCCCATGATGTGATCCTCACTGGAGCCCAAGCTAGCGACGACGGGTATGGATCAGTGGGACAAATGCTCGCTCAGCTCCTCGGCATCCCACACGCAACTATGGTCAGCAAGTTGGATCTAGAAGGCGAGACTGCAATAGTGAACCGTGAATTGGAAGGTGGATTGCAGGAAGTTATCCAAGTCAGACTACCCGCTCTACTCACGATTCAAACAGGCATCAATGAGCCGCGTTATGTTTCCATCATGGGTATAAGGAAGGCGATGCAGAAAGAGATACGAATGGTCGATATGTCCACAACTGGGCTAACCGAAGATGAAGTTGGGGAGTCAGGTTCGTGGATACGAGTAGAAAAGCTGTATGTTCCACCAGTGGAAAAGCAAGCGGAATTCTTGAAGGGGACGCCAGAGGAAATCGCAAGTAGAGTTACTGAACTCCTCAGAGCGAAGGGGTTGATCTAGATGAAGAAAATTTTTGTTCTCGCCGAGCATAGGAGAGGCGAGCTTCGAGACATAACCTTTGAAATGTTGGCCAAGGGTCAGGCTATAGCGCAAGCAACAGGCTGCGAGTTGAACGCCCTTCTCTTCGGCAAGGATGTGATGAATCACGCCGCAACTCTGGCCAAACATGCAAGCAAGGTTTTGGTAGTCGAAGATGAAAAGCTTGAAAACTTCAACTCAGACGCTTACCAAAGCGTGCTTAGCCATATTATCAAGGAACACCAGCCACTGCTAGTCCTAGTCGGACACACCTCTTTCGGACTGGAACTCGCCCCAAGTCTCGCGGTTTCACTAGGTATACCAATAGCTACTGATTGCATTGACCTTGAATTCACTAATGGAAATTTGAGAGCCACGCGCCAAATTTATGGAGGCAAAGTAAACGCTATCACAGCATTCCAGAATGCAGCAAGCTACATCGCTACTATTAGACAAGCCGCTTTCCCAGCTGAAAAGGAAACTGGAGCAAGTGGGGAAATAGTCCAAATAGCTTCACCTCTCCCAGAACCAACAACACGAAAACAGTTTATTCAATACGTACTGCCCCCTCCGGGAGGAGTCGACATATCAAGTGCAGATGTGTTGGTTGGAATAGGCCGTGGAGTTAAAGAAGAGACTGACGTACCTCCCATTGAGGAACTGGCAAAGAAACTTGGCGGAGTCCTCGCATGCTCACGACCCATTGTGGACAAAGGCTGGCTTCCCAATGACAGACAAGTCGGAAGCTCAGGGAAGACTGTCAAGCCGAAACTCTACATCAGCCTAGGAATCAGTGGTGCATTTCAACACGTCCTCGGAATGAAGAACGCGGATCTAATCATAGCTGTAAATAAGGATCAGAATGCACCTATCTTTGGTTTCGCAGACTACGGAATTGCTGAGGATCTCTTCAAAATAGTCCCCGCGCTGAAGAGCGAATTAGATCAACTTAAAGGGTAGCTGAGCAAGATTCAATTGTATGCCTGAAAGTCTCCGCACAAAGAAACGATTTGAATCCGTATACTATATGATTCTTCTTTCTTATCATTCTTGCACTGCAGGTTCAAGTGTGTAGCACACTTGATGTATGGATGTTAGAAGGTCCGAGCGGAGCCGTCTGCTTCGTATTCAACCTGCTTTGAGGCTTCTCTTTGAGATGGTCACTGTCACGAATTCTGCTGTAGTAAGACGTAATATTTAATACCAAGTAGTGAGCTACTAACTAGTGGTCAGGAGAACAACATTGGTACAGATAAAAAGCAAGCTCGCCAAGCTAAAAAATCTAAGAGTTAATCTTCGAGGAAAGCCCAAGCAAAAGGCTATTCAGACTCCCCCTCTCAAGCCCGTTCCCAGAGGCTTGAAAGTGATTGAAAGGTATCCGCTGTATGAACCCTTTGCTCACGTTGCCATAGCGCAAAACCCAAGAACCGGCGAATACAAATACATTCTTGATGAGCTGACATTAGATCCTCTTGAGCAGAGCATCTACAATCGTGTCCTAGACATCTTGCTAGCAGAAATCGACTCTCCAAAAGAGGAGATCACAGATCCCCGAAAATTCTTCGCAACTGAAGCAAGACAGATTGTGGATAAATACCGAATCAGTTTAGGATGGTTGCCCGATGTTTCATGGTACAAGATTCTCTACCACGCCGAGCGGGACTTGGTAGGCTTCGGAAGAATCGATCCCCTAATGCGTGATCCCAACATAGAAGACGTGTCATGTGATGGTATCAAAAAGCCTGTATACATATGGCATCGGAAATATGAAAGCATCGAAACCAACCTCGTCTTCTTTGAAGACACTGAACTGGATAACATGGTGGTGAAGCTTGTCCACATGGCTGGAAAGCACGTGAGCTCAGCTTTTCCTATAGTCGATGCTTCTCTTCCTGGAAAACATCGCCTAGCAGTATGCTACCGACGAGAGATCACTCCGTTTGGAACAGCCTTCACGATCCGAAAATTCAGAGAGGATCCTTACTCCATCATTGATTTGATTAATCTAGGAACTCTCTCTGAGAAGATGGCCGCATATTTTTGGCTAGGACTGGAGAACCGGGCATCTATCATGGTTCTGGGAGGCACTGCAGCCGGTAAGACAACTGCGTTGAATGCCCTGGCATGCTTAATAAAACCTGGAAGCAAAATCATAACGATCGAAGAAACAGCTGAACTGAACTTGTCTCATGAAAACTGGGTCTCGCTGATAGCTCGCAGAAGCTACGGTCTCGGAGAGAATCAAACTGGTGAAGTCACACTGTTCGATCTTGTCAAGACCTCCATGAGACACAGGCCCGATGTGCTAGTTGTAGGAGAAATCCGTGGAAATGAATCCTATGTCCTGTTCCAGGCTATGGCAACAGGCCACGGAGGAATGAGCACAATGCATGCTGAAGATATTGATTCAGCTGTGAAGCGTCTCACTCAGAAGCCAATGAACATTGCACCAGCCTACATACCTTTGATGAACATTGTTCTATCTGTTCAACGAGTTCATCTTAAAGTGGACGGTGAGACCAAAGCGTTTCGACGAGTAATGGAAGTCAACGAAGTAGCCAACTACGAGGACTATAGACGAATCTTCAAATGGCAAGCCATGGACGACAACTATGTTTCTTCCTTCGCTGATGGAGTTATGCTACCATATATATCTGAGCGAACTGGCTTGACCGTGAAAGAGCTGGAAAAGGAAGTTGAACAACGCAAAAACGTTCTGCACTGGATGAGGCAGCAAAACATTCGAAGTTACAAGGATGTTGCAGCGATCATCGCTGAATATTACGCCAGACCAGCAGAATTCTATGGAAAAATCTCATTGGGAGATGAAGAATCGATTGCCATTGCTAAACACTCTTGAAGGTATTTCATTTCGGTTTTTTGGCAAAATAGCTCCTCGGTTCCTGAAGAGTGTCTTCGGGTTTGAAGGCTATCTTCAACGTGCGAACATGCGGATCTACGCAGAAACATATGTTTCGCTGATGTTCTTCATTGCATTTTGTACAATTCCAGTGAGTATTGCAGGGCTGATTCTATTCTCCATGTTTCAATTGCTTCCTCTGATTCTCCTGGTTCCCGCACCTTTCTTCGTGATGATTGTGTTCATCCTGGCCCCCATGTCCAAGGCTAGTGAAAGATCTTCGCGGCTCGAAAGAGAGATGCCTTTCGCCGCAACCTACGTTGCAGTAATGGCCTCGGGAGGAATTCCTCCCTACACGAGTTTCAAAAGGCTTGGAGAAGCAGACTTGCTTCCATCTATGAGTCGCGAAGCGAAAAATCTCATCAGAGACGTAGAAGTCTTCGGAGTTGATCCCTTATCTGCAATGCAGCAGTCAGCTAAACAAAACCCACTCGATATCTATCGAGAATTCGTTGGAGGCTATGCATCCACGGTAATCATCGGAGGAGACATTACCAGTTTCCTGGAGACAAAAGCTGCAGAGCTTTTTAAAACGAGGGCCGCGCGAGTTCGCGCAGCAGCAGAACGACTTGGTATGCTCTTGGAATCATTCATCATCATCATGGTGCTCATGTCTCTGTGCTTTTACATTCTATTCAGTGTGGAGTCAATCTACAGCACCGGAATGAGCTCATACTCAGGGATTATACTTTATACATACGTGTTTACCCCTCTGCTTTCATTTGTCTTCATATATCTCGCACATGGCATGCAACCAAAATCTCCAATCACTGATTGGAGACCGTACAAAGTCTTCGGAGTTTGCGCCGCCATAGGAGCTGTTGTCCTTGTAATCCTCACGAACTTCATGGGGCTAGCCCCAGTACCTTTTCTCGCTCCAATATCCGCCCTAATCGATATCCCCACAGCTGTTGCTATCTCGCTGATAATATCGTCTGCGCCGCCAGCAATTATACAGATCAAAGTTTCAGCAGAGAAGGCAAGCACTGAAAAAGGAGTCACCCTCTTTCTTCAAGACCTCACAGAAACCAGAAAGACCGGTCTCGCACCTGAAAAATGCATAGAATCTCTCTCCAATCGTGAATACGGAAGCTTCAGCAAGCATCTGAAGAAGATAACTGCTGAACTCTCCTGGGGGATTCCTCTCAGAAAGGTCTTCATGGATTTCATGAAACGAACAAAGAGCTGGGCAACTCAAATCGTCATGTTTCTTCTCGTTGAGACAGTTGACGTAGGCGGAGGCACAATTGCAATGATTGAGTCACTCGCGAAGTTCTGTACGACGACTCAAGAAGTTGAGAAAGAAAAGAAGATGGCAGTCAAACCCTATATCATGATGCCCTACTTTGCAGCGCTCATGCTAGTAGCCACAACAGTGATGATGCTGACATTCACCACAAAGACAGTGGGCCTTGCCGGTCCGAGTGCAGCAACTACTGGACCAGACGTCGCTGGCCTCATGGTGATATTCTCAACATCCGTGATAATCCATAGCTACTTGATTGGTCTTGTAGGCGGAAAAATCAGCGAAGAATCAGTAGCCGCAGGCTTCAAGCATTCAGCGCTCTTGACTTTGATTGCAATAATTGCTGCTAAAGTGGCTCCTTCCCTGATCAGCTTCTAGGAGGAAACTCGTGATTTGACTCGCAGTAGGCAAGGTGTCTCATATGCCATATCAGCAGTCATAATGACTGCAACTATCGTGGTACTGGTATTTATCACAAGCGTCTACACCTACCAAGTCTTGGAACAACAGAAAGGTGCAGCTGAGTTCCAGGTAGTTGAAAAGTCGATACTGGCGTTCGATGACGCGTTGGAAAACATTGCTTGGAAACCCCAAGGAGCCCGTTCCACACGTTTCGATATCAATTATGGTCAATTGGACTTAATTCAGGACATACCACTACTCATTCAAGTGACGGGCTACGACAATGCAAGTCGCAGCCTCACCACAGGGATAATGAGATACCGCACCCAGACAAGCTACATGAACTTTGGAGAGAACTACTCAAATTACATTCTGGGGGATGGTCAGATGATTTCCAGTGGCTCAGGAAGCTGTGGAAGCGTTCACGTGGAACAAAGCTCTGGATGGGTCAGCGTAACACTAGCATATGGAGTGCGAGCTATGGAAACCTCGACTTTCAACATTACTCAAGATGATCAACTTGTGACAGTCAGTTACGTCGACATTTGGATCATTCAGCTTGATACGAGTGGAGGGCCAACGGACATCGGAAGTTTTGATCTTAGAGCAAGAACTCTTGACGTAGTGACTCTTTCCTCATCCGTTTACTCAGTCGACCAGGATAACCGTCAATTCAGCATCAGTGTACGACTAGGAGACAATGATCCGGCTCAAGCATCGATTCAACTTGATGAAAGTGCTGATCGCGTCGTTTTCAACTACATAATCTCCACTATACGGGTGAGTATATGAGAGGAGATGCATCTTGGTAGCGCCGTTAATGAGTCATCTGATATGTTCAAGCGCTTTGATAGTTCTGATTTTTCTCATGCCTTTCTATTACTTTTACATCGTGGACAATTTGAATTCAGAGATAGCAGTAAGAGAGCTGAAAGAAATCGCAGACTACGTATCCAACTCATTTGGGAATCTCTACTTTCTGGCAAACTCGACTTCCAGTGAGGTTGAGCTGCAAAAAGATCTCAGTTTGCCCTCAAGCGTTCAGGGAGAGGCGTTCACAGTTGCGCTCTTGTATGACAACGTTACACTTTCAGGGCAGTCTGTGGAAGCACGTTTGCGTGATAGATCTAACGTTTATGCTGTTTCTTGGCTTCTGCCAGGTCTAAACGTAGATGTTCTGATCTCGTCAGTGCAGAGCGATGAAGGAGCAACGACTGCACTTTGTGTTAGCAACGCTACCGGAACGTGGGTGGGACTTGAAGGAGCGGAGTCCTATGCGTTTTAGAACGGAATACCTAACAAGATCGTCATCCGATCCTCTCACAGAAGATAGTCCTCTAGGGGGTGAGTGCATTTGGTAGGGGAGTTGTACGACTACGTCATCTCAATAGTGGTTGTGGGAATCATCTTCATCTCCGGCGTTCTGGCGGTTCCAGCAATAAGCTATCTAAATCTGCGTCACGTGGATGAACAACAACTTAGGAACACTGCACTCAATGTATTCAACACTATGCTTCTCAGCACTGGGTCTCCGAGAGCGTGGGGATCTGCATACCCATTCGAACAAGATGACGTTGAGTTTTTCGGACTCTCAAAGGCTGGTCAACCCTCGTTGTTTGTGCTCGACTTAGACAAGGTGCAAAGACTCGATGTTGAAAGTCCATGGAATCTAACCTACGAAAGAGTTAGAGAATTACTGGGTCTAAGTCAGTATGGCTTCAGTCTGAGTATTTTCAGACCCTTCCAAGTTGAGCCAGACATCACAATTGTTGGTACCCAAGTGTTTTTTGCAGTCAATGTATCTCGCAACGAAGACGGAAGACCTATTCCGAATGCACAAGTAAGCGTAACAATCCTGGCAACAGCAAAAAAAGCAAACACCGATGATCCATTGGCAATTGTCAACGATGCTCGGATCTTTCTCACAGACGCTCTAGGCAGATGCGAGGGAAATCAGACAATTGAGCTACCGCAGGACTACGAGATCAATCAGGCTGTCGGAGTGATGAAAATAACCGTTGCAGGCATATCAACACTGGTAACAGTGCAAGCAGGTGTAAACTTGCAGGACGTTATGAAGATTAGCACTTTCGGGGACACTGTTACCTTAACCTTTCGCGGGTGGACACAGGATTTGCCAGAAGGCGCGAGACGAATCAAGCAAATTGACGCATATGACTTTGATCAGCTAACTCGCGTTTGGGACGGAAGCGACGATCCGAGTGAAAACAAGATCAACCAGGGCGAAGGTGACTTTCAATTCTGGAACATGACCTTCCCTGGGCTTCAAGCTATGGATCATGCATTGTTGCTCTTTACAGTGTCACTTCCACTTCCTGGCGAGGGTACCACCCTTGTGATAATCACAGGACCGTTGGCATCTTGGGACTCAGAGAGAATTCTCCAATTTGGACAATCCGAGGAGGGTTCGACAACAGCATTAAAGCTCAGACGTTTTGTTGTTCTCTCTGGAATGACATATGTTGCAGAGCTGACACTATGGGAGGAAGGCTGATGAGGCAGAGAGAGAATTCAAAGGGGCAGATGCGGGTCATTGAAACTTTGCTTGCTTCTTTCATTTTCATTTCCGCCTTGACCTTCGTGAACTTGTTTGCAGCCTATCCAGCAAGCCCACAGTATGAAGTCTCAGACTTGGAAAGAATGGGACACGCCATGCTTCAAGACCTCGACGAAAAGAGAGTCCTAAGCGATTTTGTTTACGACAAAACAAAGTGGGAGGAACTTAAACTTTCAATGCTCATCTTCCTATCTCCTGACATTTACTTCAACCTAACCATCTACAACATAAATGGCTCGATTATTAACAATGAGACGCCATTGTTCTTCGGAGAAGAGGACGCATTTACCTCTCTGGATTCCATAACTTCCATTACCTACGTCATCTCAAGCCACGACGCACTATATGACCCGAGAATTCTAATTCTGCAGCTTGTAAGAGGATGAAAACCATGAGAATCGGTGAAAACAAGAAAGGGCAATTCATCATGATCGCAATAATGATCATAGCTATCATGATGGTTTCTTTAACAGTAACAATGTATAATGCCTCGACCTACTACAAATCTGAAAGGTGGGAGGAGTATATTACATTAGTTGATCATGTGAAACTCAACACAATCCGACTCTTAGAATCAAGCCTGAGTAACCACACAAGCAATGCGAATAACACATCTATTCTTCAAGCAAACCTTGTGAATTGGCAGAAAGATCTCAAAAAAGCCTATCCAGGTCTTGGAGTCGTTCTGACATATGAATTGCCCAATGGCTTCTACGAAGCCTTCAACATGAGTCTTCTCTACAATCAAGGACTAAACTTGAGCTGGAATCAACCAACTTCGATCTCAACCGTGCGCGCTACATTTACATTGAGTCTCGCATCAATAGGTTTGGAAGGATACAGATTCGAAGCTGCACCTTCTGTCATTCTTAAAATTCTGAATGTGACATCTACCGAGATGAATGTGGCTGTGAAAGGGGAAGATACCTTGCCCATTGCTGCGCTGAAAAAGGAGAACTTTAACGTAACGGGGGCCAACATCGTTAGCATAACCCCTCAATATGATGGCAATGACCTGCTGATCTACAAAATTCTATGTGACAAAACGATTCCGAACCCAGCTATTGTAGCAGTGACCGATCCACGTGGCATAAGGGCTGTTTCAGTGTTAGACTAATCTGAACGTGCCGTTTTCCGCACACAAGCTTGTTGGAAGAGTTCCGTCAAACTCTGAGCTTCAAAGAAGCTGACTCATAATCAACCAGACAATGTCTCCCAAAGTCAAAGCTAGGACCAAACCGATTGTTATGAAGATCAACATGGGTAAACCTGGAGTAGCCCAAACCATGTTTGAGATTCGTCCCTCTGTACGAGCCCGCATTATTTCCTCAACCATGCGCTCCCGATTCTCATCTTTCGGAAACAACAGAAGCCGCTTTCCTGTTGAGCCGTCAGCATTGTACAAGTCTTCAAGAGGATACGAGAAAGAATTCTCCAAAGCATCAACGGAAATCTTGTAGCCACATGACACAGCTAGAATCTTGCGTAGAAGACTCTCATTTTCATAGCCTTCAAAGAGACTCTGACGTGTTCTCAGCTTCCAAATGAGGTTGCGGAAAAGAGCGTAGAACAAGCTCAGAGCTGCCACAATCACACCGTTACTGAAAATCGTGATCGGAAAAACAAAGGAGACAAAGCCTGATAGGGGTGAGTAGAGATCCGGAGGCACGGGCAGAGCAAGCGCAATGCACATTAGAGCTTTAGCATCTGCCCCACCAAAAGCACCTACGTAGAAGAGAGCTACAGAAAAAACTGAGGTTAGGGCGAAGGATATGCCATAGTTTATGAAGGCGTTCGCAGTGGCATCCAGATTGGACAGCAATAGAAATCGTGAGAAGGGAGGATACAACAGAAACTGAGTTGATGTTATCAAAAGAGCAAGCGGTGCGAAGACCTTCCAGACAG
>JABAOC010015683.1_pt4 | contig 26658 bp, 29 predicted proteins | sample 7062161 | NCBI WGS metagenome assembly JABAOC01 (sample SAMN14538625, study PRJNA623070) | marine sediment metagenome | biome: marine biome [ENVO:00000428]; feature: marine pelagic biome [ENVO:01000023]; material: deep marine sediment [ENVO:00002113] | place: India: Gulf of Khambhat ... | reverse complement strand
AGCATCAAGAAACGTAAAATAAGTCTTTTAATGTCATGAGTACATGGAGACATAAGGAGGGGACCGTCTAATGGAATCCGAAGTCATCATCGAGGCGAAGAACTTAACCAAGAAATTCGGCGACCTTACAGCAGTGGATAACATATACTTCAAAATTCTTAAGGGTGAGTGCTTCGGATTCCTCGGACCTAACGGCGCTGGCAAAACAACAACAATGAGGATGATTTACTGTGTTTTACCCTTAACCTCTGGCAACCTTGCTGTCGCAAACATGAACGTCGCTGAGAATAGAAGAGAGATTAAGAATATGATTGGCGTGGCTCCACAAGAAAGCAATCTAGATCCAGACTTTACGGTTTTCCACAATTTGATAGTCTACGCGCGTTATTTCGATATTGCAAAAGCCGAGGCTGAACGACGAGCTGAGGAGTTGCTCAAGTTCGTGCAGCTCAAGGAAAAGAGAGATGTTGTAATTGAACATTTATCGGCTGGCATGAAACGAAGACTGATTCTGGCTAGAGCATTGATAAACGAGCCGCGAATACTTATCCTAGACGAGCCTACAACAGGCCTAGATCCCCAAGCTCGCCATCTTATATGGGACAAAATTCGAAGCCTACAGAAGCAAGGGGTAACCATCGTTTTGACCACCCATTATATGGATGAAGCAGCACAGCTCTGTGACAGATTGATAATTATGGACCATGGCGAGATAATCGAAGAAGGCAAGCCTGCAGCCTTGGTTAAGAAGCATGTAGGCGAAGAGGTTTTAGAAGTCCCTCGCGGGGAAAAAATGATGCAATGTCTAGAGCAAGCCTTTCATGACGCCGGTTTAGAGGTTGTAGGCGACAAAATTCATGTCTTCGGCAAAAAATCTCGAGGGCTTTTCGCAGAAATGCTCAAGGATGCTTCTTTCAAGAATGCTGTAATCAGAGATGCCAACCTTGAAGACGTTTTCCTGAAATTGACTGGGAGGCGACTGAGAGAATGAACCTTGACGACATAGCCTCGAGTTTTCAACTTCCAAAACTCAGCTACCGTGCTTGGAAGGTGTGGATGCGTGATAGAGACGTCTTCATGAAAACCTACAAGGCGAATTTTCTCCCTCCTCTAATCGAGCCAATCCTCTACCTAGTAGCATTAGGCTTCGGATTAGGAGGGTTTGTTCAGCAGATAAATGGCGAGCCTTACATCCAGTTTATTGCTCCGGCCTTAGTAGCTATTTCCATGATGTTTTCCTCGTTCTACGAGTGCACCTACGGCTCTTTCGTGCGCATGTACTACCAGAAAACTTTTGACGCCATAATAGCCACGCCGGTAAGCCTAGAAGAGGTCATAGCTGGCGAACTCTTGTGGGGCGCAACCAAAAGCTTAATCAACTCTTCTATAGTTTTAGGCGTCGTAGCCGCCTTTGGCTTAGCTCCTAGCCCACTGTTTTTGTTAATTCCACCTCTCTCTTTTCTTGTGGGGCTATTGTTTTCAGCCATTGCCATGTGCTTCACGGCCATCTCGCCAAACATAGACTCCTTCAACTATCCAACTTTTCTTTTCATAACACCTATGTTTCTTCTCAGCGGAACGTTCTTTCCGATGACCTCCTTGCCTGATTCTTTGCAAGTTTTTGCACAATTGGCTCTGCCCTTAACTCATGCAGTAAAGCTATCTAGAGCACTTGCCTTAGGTAGAATTGAATTCACGTTGTTTCTTAGCCTCGTTTGGTTGCTTGCAGTGACTGGCGTGTTCTTTGTTCTTTCCATAAATCTAATGAGAGAAAGACTCATCAAGTAAAGGAGCTGAGGAGATTCGAAAACAGTGGAAATTCGAGTTTTGACGATTGACGAGTACGATGACATAGTTAAACTTTGGAAGCGAGCAGACTTGGGTTTTAAGCCTAAAGGCAGAGAGAGCAGTCGGATGATGGAGAAGCAGATGGAAACCTTTCCAGAGCTTTTCGTAGGTGTCTTTCACCATGGAAAACTTGTAGGAGTTGCAATCGGGAGCTATGACGGAAGAATGAAGGGATGGATAAACCGCCTAGCAGTAGACCCTGAATATAGACGGAGAGGAGCTGGTCAACAGCTCATCACGGCCTTGGAGAGTGCATTAGAAAAACGTGGGGCCGCAATCTTTGGTGCATTGATTGAAATGCCAAACGAAGAATCGCTTCGCTTGTTTCAAAAAATGGGGTACGCTGCTCATCAAGATATCCTTTACGTTACTAAACGGAAGAGTGAAGATGTTTGAAAGATAGATTTGTAATATTGCTGTTGGGTTCATAACTCTTTTTTGAGTTATGCTTGCAGTAGAGGCTTAGGGTATGGCGTTGCGTGCCGAACAAACATTGGCTTTAACTGCTCTGATACTGGGAATAGTTGGTGGAGTTCTTCTAATCAGCGGAGGCGTTCGAATTGCATTGGAATTATTCGAAGGAAACGTAAACTTCAAGCCTAAAACACTGTTAACTACCAGTATAGGAATCGCAGCAATTGCTGCTAGTGTAGTAATCTGGACAGGACGATATGTTGCAGGCGGTTCAGTCAACATCATTCTAGGAGTGTTCCTGGTCTTCTACGGAGAAACCCAGCAGGGACTCATAATCCTGATAAGTGGGATTTTAGGCATCGTTGCACCAAAAATAACTGATTGAATTCCCCTTATTCAGTGCTAGCGCAGAATATTCCCAGCCCCTGGCCCGGCAACGATTTCTCCTTCATCCATAACCAGCAATCCGTTCACGAAGGTTTTTACCGGCATGCCCTTTACCCGCCACCCATCAAAGGGAGAATATTTCGCCTTCGAATAAAACTCGTTTGCATCTATCTTTCCCTGTCGGTGCATGTCAACAACTGTGATGTTGGCGTTGTAGCCTTCTTTCAAGAGGCCGTTTCCTCGGAGTTTGAATATTTTGGCTGGTCCCTGGGATGTCAGCCTCACCAAATCCTGTAGAGTGATCTGCCCTTGATTTACCTTCGTCAGAAGTAGGGGTAATAATGTTTCAAGCCCCGGGATACCTGGTTTCACCTCCCAGATGGAGTCTGCTTTCTTCTCGGTTATCAGGTGAGGTGCGTGGTCGGATGCTATGATGTCAATATGAGCTTTTTTCACTCTGTTCCAGAGCTCTTCTACGACCTTTTTGTTTCTAACTGGAGGGTCTGTTAGAAGTATTGTTCCTTGTTTGTTCAAGTCTTCAGAGATGAACAATAGATGGTGTGGCGTTGCTTCGCAGCTGACTTTCAGACCGCCTTTTCTTGCGTCATGAATAAATGTGACCGCCTTTTGAGAGCTTATGTGACAGAAATGAATTTGCACATCAGAATTTCCGGCAATTTCAAGGATTCTTTCAACCGCTTTAGTTTCTATTTCAGGGGTATGTGCTCTGAGATATGCGCTGATATCGTAGTGTCCAAGTTTCTGTTCTGCTTCAGCAGAAGCCTCAACTGCCTTTCTGTCTTCGGCGTGTACTGCTACGGGGACTCCGAATTCACCCACTTTGTTGAAGGCGCGGAGTAGCGCTTCGTCATCATCGACTTCTAATCCACCTATCTGCGCTGTAAGGTACAGTTTGAAACCCCTAGCGCCCTCTTTCACCACTCTGCCAATTTCATCTAAACGTCTGGGAAATGCAGAAAAAAACCCCACATTTGCCACTATGCTACGCTCAGCCACTCGCATTCGTTCCCTAAGAGAGGTAGAATCCATGGTCACTGGTTCATTGTTAGGCATGTCAAGAACAGACGTGATGCCTCCTGCAACAGCCGCCGATGTTCCGCTAAAGAAGCTTTCCTCGTAAGCCTGCAATTGATCGCGAAGATGAACATGCACATCAATCAAGCCTGGAAGCGCCAAACATCCTTTTAGGTCAATCCTGTTTGACGCTGAAGGCAGATTCGACTCCTTTGCAACTTTGACGATTTTGTCACCTTCAATCGCAATGCCACCTTCTACGATTCCGCTCTCTGAGTAGATCCTTGCGTTGTGGAGGATGGTAGCAGCTTTCAAAGATTTTGTTTCTCCTGCCTCTCCAGTTCCATTGAGTACCTCGTTTCACAGCGGTTAAATACACACACTTGTCTGATTTCTTTTTTGGCTTGTGGTCCACTGGTAGATCTTAGTGAATGTAAAGTCTAATTGTTTCCATCCGCCTCTCAGAAGTGCGGAGCCGTAGGCTTCTATCTTAGGTGTCTCTCTGATGGGTTTCCGAAGAGTTTATTTTCAATTAATAGTAAACTCGATTGGGTTGCTGAATTAGTATGGCTGAATGCTCTGTAGACAAGATTCGAGTTTCATCAGGCTCAGCCATAGTCTTAGGGTTGATCAAAGGCTTTTTAGATGCCAAACCAACAACCGCATACCTCCTGACGTACGTCGCCGGCAAATGCATGGCAAATTGTGGCTTCTGCTCTCAAGCCAAGAGCAGCAAGAGCCGTGCCGACATGCTTTCCAGAGTGGCTTGGCCAGTTTTCCAAACAAGAGATGTGGTGCCCAAGCTGGCAACAGCAGTGCGAAGAGGAAAAATAAAGCGGGTTTGCATTCAAGCACTTAATTATCCGACAGTCCTAGAGGACCTTCTATTCCTAGTTAAGGAAATTACATCGCAAGACATAGAAGTTCCCATATCTGTCTCCTGCCAGCCCCTGAACAAAGAGAAAATGCAGAATCTAGCAGAAGTCGGAGTTGAAAGAATAGGGATTTCACTTGATGCGGCTACAAAGGGTCTTTTTGACAGGGTTAAAGGCTGTTCCGCTGACGGACCTTATGATTGGGACAGGCAACGTGCTGCGTTGCTGGAAGCAGTGGAGGTGTTTGGAAAAGGGATGGTTAGTACCCATCTTATCGTGGGTTTAGGTGAGACAGAAGAGGAAATGGCAAAAGTTATTCAATGGTGCGTGAACAACAATATCTATCCCGCACTTTTTTCCTTCACACCTATACCTGGAACAACATTGGAGCATAATCAACCGCCAACCATAAACCATTACAGAAGGATTCAGCTTACACGTTACCTGATGTTGCATGGGAAAACGAACCAGGAAAAACTGAGATTTAGTGAAGAAGGGCGGATTCTTGACTTTGGGGCTTCAGAGAAGCAGTTAAAAGAAGCCGTTCAACGCGGATCTCCATTCTTAACTTCAGGATGCAACAACTGTAACCGTCCGTACTACAACGAAAAACCGAGTGGTCCTCTCTATAATTTTCCAATACAACCAACAGCCAAAGAAATCAAGAAGATAGAAAGCCAAATCAAAAGCAGCTGCTGAGCTATCCAAAACTATTGGCCTGTTAAGCTTGTTTTCATTATTCCCAGATCTGCAAAAGCTTTATCGAAACAATCTTAGACTCGAGTGGCTGAACAAGCCATCTTCCTTGCTGTTCCAGACCTTCGAATATTACGTTACCTGAGCAAATGCAGATCGGTTAGTGATTAATATTTTCGCGGTGAGACTATGAAAAAGAGGTGCAAAACGATAAGTTAGCTGTGGATTATGACTTCTTCCTTCTGTAAAGCATGAAAGTGTGGCCTCTAACTTCCACCAGAACAGATGAAGTTTGCCGAGCTATTTGATTTGCAAGGACTCCAGCCTTTTCTTCCTGCAGGGCAGTCTTCAGAATTTTCCCTTTAACCATCTCCGCTTTCTCCAACTGCCGGTCTACCTCAGCCAAAGTCTCTTGTGAAATCCCCTTCTTCCCTATCAAAACTGTGGGCTTTTCAGCGCTCAACTCGTTCTTGATTCTTTGTTTCATTTTTGGCGTGATCATCTTCCAGTATCTCTCCGACTAATTGGAAACCGCACATATTTCCCACAGTAGCCACAAGTAATGACCACGTGGGACTCTCTGTGTTGCTGAATACGTACACGACAATTAACACCAGGCAAGATAAACTTTTTACAACTCCTGCATATCTGCCGTCGATACTCTCGCGGAATTCGCACTCTAGACGCCATAGAAATTCTCCTAGCAATGGCAATGTAGCGTTGTGCCGATTTCTCATCTTCTTTGATTGAGTTTTTGGCGAGTTGGAAAAGCTTGTGAATTCGCTGCAGAGCGATTTTCTTGTTTGCCGGGGTCAACTTCATGCGCTTTCCTTAAAGGTAATTTCTAGTCCTTACATGTTACGACGGCTTCTCTACTGAAATAGCTTTGTGTCAAAAGCACGAAAATGGCTGTTTTGCGATTTCTTTTTATATCAGAACCTATGTTTTGAGAATGCGATCAACCATGGGCCTTAGATCTTTCCTTCAGTCTGTCAGTAGGTTGCTGAAGCTAGCTACAAAACCCGGCAGATCAGAGCTTTGGCAGTCGATGAAAATCTGCTTGCTAGGCATCACAGCGGTAGGTTTCGTCGGCTTCGTCATCAAGTTGATTTCAATGTTTCTTCAAGGCCTTTAGCATGGTGGAGAATTGGTATGTCAAAAGAAGAGACGCCGTTAACCTCTGTCTTTGCTGTTCGCACAACTGCTGGACAAGAGAAAAACGTTGCAAACCTGATCAATGTAAGAATAGAAAGCAACAAACTGCCCATCAAAGCAGTTCTAGTCCCGGAAATGTTGAAAGGCTACATATTTGTAGAGGCTGAAGGCCCACACTTCGTAGAAGAAGCGATTGCCGGAATCAAGCATGTCAGATCTCGGGTGCCAGGGATTGTAAGTTTTTCCGAAGTTGAAAGATACGTTGTGGTCAAACCGGTCATCGAAGAGCTGGATGTCGACGACGTAGTAGAGATCATAAGTGGCCCCTTTAAAGGCATGAGAGCAAAGATCACGCGCATTGACAAGACAAAAAGCGAAGTAATCCTCGAGCTATTAGAGGCAACTTTCACTCTTCCCATAACAGTTCATGCGGACTACGTTAAAGTTATAGAGAAAGCGAAGAAAGAGGAATAGAAATGATGGAAAAGAAGGTAATTGACGCGTTGGTAAGTGGTGGACGAGCGACTGCAGGCCCGCCATTAGGCCCTACTCTGGGACCATTAGGTGTTAACGTTCTAGCTATTGTGAACAGAATCAACGAACTGACAAAGGACTACGCTGGAATGAAAGTTCCTGTCCAGATCTCAGTTGATCTTGAAACTAAAGAATTTGAGGTCTCTGTGGGCACACCTACCACTTCTGCGCTAATTGTGAGTGCATTAAAAATCGAAAAGGGTTCGGGCAATCCAAAAGAGGAGAAGGTCGGCGATCTTACTGTGTCGAAGGTGGTGGATCTAGCTAAGAAGAAGCAGTCAAAGCTGCTTGCTAAATCGCTTAAGCTGGCAGCCAAAGAAGTTTTAGGAAGCTGCGTAAGCATGGGCGTAACTGTGGAAGGCAAGGACCCTCGCCAAGTACAGCAAGAAATAGACGAAGGAAAATATGATTCGCTGTTCGAGAAAGAATAGTGACAATCTTTTTATAACTGGGTTATATACGAGATTTGGCACGAGGCCTACGGAATGCCATTAGACACTAAGGCGGTTCTAGAAGCGGTCAAGCAAACTAGGGAACAGTCTGAAAGGAAAAAATTCAACCAAACCGTGGAACTAATCATCAACCTTCAGGACATTGATATGAAAAAGCCGGAAGCACGAATTCAGGAAACCATAGGACTCCCTCATGTTTCTAGCAAAAAAATAAAAGTATGCGTGATTGCTACGGGTGAGCTCGCGTTGAAAGCGAAAAAGACTGGCGCAGAACTCGTTATAGGTAAGGCAGAATTGGAGTCCTTGGCCACCAATAAGAAACGACAAAAAAAACTGGCAGGCGATTACGATGTTTTTATAGCAGAAGCCCCGTTGATGCCTCTGGTGGGAAAAACCTTAGGTTCGACCTTTGGACCTAGAGGTAAGATGCCTAAACCCGTGCCCCCTACAGCGGACATTAAAACTCAAATCGCAAGGTGGAGGAAAACTGTAAATGTGCGACTCCGTGGACAACCAGTTCTTCAATGCGCCATAGGAACAGAAGACATGAAGGACGAGGAAATTGCTGAAAATGTGATGGCTGTGGCGAGAAGAATTGAAGGAAAACTTAAAAGAGGCCTCAAAAACATTGCTTCGATCTACTTGAAAACCACCATGGGCAAGCCTGTGAAAATCAAGCTGTAGAAGGAACGTGCAATGACAGAGCAGCGTCAAGTACTGCAAGAAAAAGCTGAAGAGATTGAAGAGATCAGGAAGATTATGGGGCAGCATAAGGTTATTGCCTTAGCCAGTTTACAGAAAGTACGAGCTGCTCAACTTCAAGAACTTCGGAAGAAACTTCAGAAAGAAGCTTATCTCAGAGTTATCAAGAACACCCTCATAAAAAGAGCTATCTCCAAATCCAAGGACAAGCCAAACTTAGATAAACTTGAAGAACACCTAGCTGGTTCGACGATTTTTCTGTTCACGAATCTTAACCCTTTCAAACTTGTCTTGCTTTTGGAAAAGGGCAAAGTTAGAACTACAGCAAAAGCTGGAGACATAGCTGCCTTTGATGTAGTTGTTCCCGCGGGGAACACTGGACAACCCCCGGGACCGATAATTAGCCAGTTAAGCGCGGTTGGCTTGAAGACGCGCATAGAATCCGGAAGCGTCTGGGTAAACAAAGACACGTTGGTGGTGGAAGAAGGTGAAGCCATCTCAGAGCGCTTGGCTGTCGTGTTATCTAAGCTTGGCATAAAACCTGTCGAAGCAGGGCTTGTCTTGAAAGCCGCTTACGATGATGGCGTGATAATGAATGAGGAACAGCTTCTATTAGACATTGATGGGACGAGAAAAACCGTTGAGGAAGCTCATAGGTATGCTTTCTATTTGTCAGTAAACAGCGCTTACACCATGTCAGAAAACATTGCGTTCCTACTTCAGAAAGCCCATCAGTGTGCCTACATACTAAGCCTAAACGGAACCATTCTTACTAAAGAAAACGTGAAAGACATCTTAAGAAAAGCTTACATGCAAATGCTAGGCTTAAAAGCTCAGCTGGGCATTGTCAAGGAAAAAGCTCAGAAAGGTTGAAAAGTAAGATTGGAGAAAAGGTAAGAGGTGGATTAAAGATGGAATATGTCTATGCCGCACTGCTTCTGCATAATGCAGGAAAACCAGTAAGCGAAGAAAACGTGACAAAACTGTTGGACGCAGCAGGAATCAACACTGACCCTGTCAGAGTGAAGGCTCTCATCGCGTCATTACAGGAAGTCAACATAGATGAAGCCATAAAAACGGCGCCAACATTGATGGCAAGCGCACCTGTAGCTACTGCACCTGCAGCAACTGAAGAAAAGCCTAAAGCGAAGAAAGAAGAGAAAAAGGAAGAGGAAGAGAAGGAAAAAGAAGAAGCAGCGCTTGAAGGACTCGGAGCCCTATTTGGATAAACAACCACACTCACTCTCTTTTCACGGCAAGTATCCCTGTGGACCTTAGGGTATTCACTGCCAAATAGCTTAGCACACATAATTTAAATGATTCCTAAAACCCTAATGTGAGACAGCTTGGCACTTAGTGAGTTTGAGGGATCAAATTGAAAAAGAAACGTTTTCCCGAAAAAGAGTATCGGGTTCCCTTTTTCGACGAGCAAGGCTACTTAAGGAAAAAGTGCCCAAAGTGTAGTGAACACTTCTGGACACAAATCCCTGACATGGAAACCTGCGGGGAGGCCAGCTCCAGAGGATGTGCATTATATACATTCATTGGCAACCCGCCTACTCGAAAGCCCTATAGCCTGCGAGAAATGAGGGAGGCTTTCCTATCGTTCTTCGAGAAACGCGGGCATAAGAGGATGAAGCCTTACCCTGTTGTGGCACGGTGGAGAGACGACCTCCACTTAACAAGCGCCAGCATAGTCAACTTTCAGCCCTACGTAACCAACGGTATAGTCCCACCGCCGGCGAACCCTCTTGTTATTAGTCAGCCTTGCATTCGACTTGTTGACGTTGATAACACGGGCCCTGACTTCGGTCGCCACGGTACCATTTTTGAGATGGGAGGACATCACGCCTTTAATTATCCAGATAAGAGAGTTTACTGGAAGGATGAGACAGTTAGGTATCATCATGATTTTGTTACACAGGAGCTTGGAGTCGCTTCGGAGGAGGTAATCTATAAGGAAGATGTGTGGAGCGGCGGTGGAAATGCGGGACCTGACTTGGAGACTATTGTGAAGGGGCTTGAAGTGGCAACCTTAGTGTTTATGAAGTTCAAAGTTGTCGGCGACGATTTCGTGGAGTTGCCTATTCAAACAGTTGATACAGGCTACGGCATTGAACGATACACGTGGCTATCTCAAGGCTGCGCAAGTGGTTTTCACGCAGTTTACGGAACGGTTTTGAAGGACATTTTCGAGATTGCGGGCATAGAGTTAACTGACTATGACTTTTTATCTGAGGTGGCGAAATTCTCAGGCACTTTCGGTCTTGCGAAGACCGACGAAAGAGAAGTTTACCTTGATGAAGCAGCAGAACATATTGGGATGACTGCTTCCAAGCTCTCTGAAATGCTCAAGCCCGTGGAGAACGCTTTCGCAGTGGCAGATCATACAAAAAGCTTAGTCTTCATGCTTGCAGAGGGAGTTGTACCGTCTAATGTCCAAGAGGGATACTTGACAAGATTGGTGGTTCGCCGCACATACCGCCTGCTAAAAGGTTTAGGCATTGAAAATCGGCTTGGCGATATTATTGATTTGCAGATCAAGGAATGGTCCAAAGATTTTCCTCACCTCAAAGAGATGCACAGCGAGATACTGGAAATGCTCTCAGTGGAAAAGAGGAAGTTCAAGGACACCTTGAGAAAAGGTAATGCCCTAGTCAAGAGGCTTGTAAAGGATTTGAAATCGAAGGAGAAAAGGCAGATTCCCACTGAAACCCTTCTAGAGCTTTACGACTCTCACGGCCTTCCACCCGAGGAAGTAAGGGACAGCGCTACTAAGGAAGGAGTAGTAACAAAGATCCCTGAAAACTTCTACAAAAAGGTCGCTGAACGACACATTCAAGCATCTCCAAGGGAGATAGCAACTGATGAAAGATTCGGCCTGATTGATGACTTACCTGAAACTCGCATGCTCTACTACGAGGACACCTATCTAGACGAGTTTGAATCCACTGTCTTACGCGTCTTAAAGAGCAGACAAGTGGTATTAGAGCAGACAATATTCTATCCGGAAGGCGGAGGACAACCTGGAGACAGAGGCACTTTGGAGTTTAATGGAAAAAAAGCCGAGGTTACGAATGTCCAGAAAGTTGGGAAAGTTGTCATTCATACAGTGAAAGGCGACATCCCAAAAGCGGGACAAAGGGTTAAGGGTCGAATTGATTGGGATAGGCGAAGTTATCTTATGAGGGCCCACACAGCCACTCACCTGATTATGGGGGCAGCAAGAAGGGTTCTCGGTCAACACGTATGGCAAGCAGGAACCCAGAAAAACGTTGAACAAACAAGGCTAGACATTTCCCATTATCAACGATTAACTCTCGAAGAAGTAAACAAGATCGAAGCATCAGCAAACCAAGTAGTAGTCGACACTATTCCAGTGGAAATCCAGTGGCTAACACGAGACAAAGCTGAAGCAGAATACGGCTTTAGACTTTACCAAGGCGGCGCGGTGCCAGGAAAAGAAATCCGCGTAGTCAAAGTGGGTGACTGGGAAGTCGAAGCATGCGCAGGGACCCATGTAAGAAACACAGGCGAAATCGGGTTCATCAAAATTCTTCACACCGAAAGAATCCAAGACGGCGTAGAACGCATAGTCTATAGCACTGGACGCTACGCAGTTGAAGCCGGCCAAAAGAAGGAAAAACTACTTCGGAAACTTGCTGAAACACTAGATGCCCCACTTGAAAAGCTTCTACCTACCACAAAGCGCCTTCTGAAGGAATGGAAAAATGTGCGCCGTGAGAACAAACGCCTCATAGATGAACTTGCAGCCCTTGAAAGCGGGAAGACATTAGGGCAAAGAGCCGTGACCAAAGAAATCAACAACGTAAAACTTGTGATACAGGAATTTGAAACACTCAATGCTGACCGTATGATAAAGACTGCAAGCAAACTGATAGAGAAAGAATCAGCGGTCACAGCTCTGTTTTACGGGAGAGACGAAAAAACTGCACGCGTAGTTGTCATGGCCGGCAAGGCAGCAACAAAAGAAGGGGTAGATGCAAGTGCAATCACAAAAGAGGTAGCGAAAGTCATTGGCGGCGGAGGTAGCGGCACACAGGAGTTTGCCCAAGGAGGCGGAACAAAAATCCAAAGAATTGATGATGCAATTCAAAAAGCTGAAGAAGTGCTGAGAAAACAATTGAAGAAATAGATCAGCTTGTTGATGCCTTGGCACTTAAGTAGTTCACGTGCCATAAAGATGCTGATGCGATTGGTGAAAAAACAGGATCAGGGCAGACAGAGGGAAGAATGACTGTTCTAGTTGTAGAAACATCTGCAGTTAAACTAAGATTGAAGATCGTGAGAAAACAAGTGTCCAGATTTCTGTAGTACAAGAAGGAGAAAATCAAAACGTTCAAGGAATTGAAGCCGACAATTTGGGACTCTCGTTAAATCAAAGGAAATTGCCAATTAATGCTCAACTCACGCTGTAAAGGGATGACTCAAAAGCCTAAGAATTGCAGAGCGAGAAGCCATAATAGTTAAAAGCCACTATTTTCACTAGGTGGAGTGGTGCAAAAAAATGAGGGATCGTTTCCTCACCAGATACTGACGAAACCTTTTATACAGCGCCGCCTAGTTCAGAAACTTTCATGGAGCTTTTATATCGAATTGAAGCCAAGTGGCAGAGAGCTTGGGAAAAGGCCAAGATTTTCGAAGTAGATCCGGATCCCAAGCGGAAGAAGTGCTTTGTCACATTCCCATACTCCTACGCCAACGGACCAGTCCATGTCGGACATGCTTTCACAGCTACACGAGTTGATGCTTATTCACGGTTTAAACGCATGCAAGGCTACAACGTTTTGTTCCCATGGGCGTGGCACTGGACAGGACAAACTATAGCAGGCGCAAGCGAACGTGTAAAGCTGAGAGACGAAAAATTCGTTGATGCATTACGGGAAATCGACGGTGTCCCGGAAGAAGAGCTGAAAAGATTCGTAGACCCTGTTTACATGGCCTCATACTACACTAATCAGAACAGAGATGCAATTCGCCGTGCTGGATTTTCCATTGACTGGCGAAGAGAATTTCATACTACATCTCCAGCTTTCAGCAAATTCATTGAATGGCAATACAAAAGACTACGGGAAAAGGGCTACGTCGTAAAGGGAACCCACCCAGTAGTCTGGTGTCCGCACTGCGAAAGCCCAACAGGTGATCATGACCGCCAAGAAGGCGAAGGTGTATCGCCAGAGGAATATACGCTGATCAAGTTCAGATATAAAGACACGTATCTTCCAGCAGCCACCTTCAGACCAGAAACCATCTACGGCGTCACAAACATCTGGTTAAATCCAGAAGCAGACTATGTAGAAGCAAAAGTAAACAAGGAAACATGGATAATCAGCAAGGCAGCTGCAGAAAAACTAAAAGAGCAAAAGCGAAAGGTCCTCATAATTCGTCGGTTTAAGGGAAAGGAACTGGTCGGAAAAAACGTTGCACATCCGCTAGTTGAAAAACAACTACCCATCTTGCCAGCATCCTTCGTCAATCAAAAACATGCAACGGGAGTGGTATATAGTGTTCCTGCACATGCGCCAGCTGACTGGCTAGCACTAAGAGATTTGGGGCAAACACCCGGAGCCATGAAAGAGTTCGACATAGAACCTGCCACAGTGAAGAAGATCAAACCAATCTCCATGATTCGTGTCCAAGGATTCGGAGAATATCCAGCCATAGAAGTTGTTGATCAGCTGGGAGTAGAAGATCAATGTGACCCAAAAGCCGAAGAAGCCACGAAACTTCTCTATAAGAGAGAGTTCCACAATGGAGTTTTAAAAGAAATTTGCGGCAAGTACGCTGGCAAACCAGTTCAAGAAATCAAGGAGATACTGATCAACGACTTGAAGGAGAAGAAAATCGCTGACACCATGTACGATCTGCCTCAACCTGTCATTTGTAGATGTCTAACACCGTGCATCGTCAAGGTGTTAGAGGAACAATGGTTCTTGAAGTACAGTGACCCCGAATGGAAAAGGAAAACCAAAGAAGCACTAAGCCGCATAACTGTCCACCCTGAAACAGCCATACCGTGGTTCATCAGCACAATTGACTGGTTAAAAGATAAGCCATGCGCCCGCAAGAGCGGGTTGGGTACTCCTCTTCCATGGAACAAAGAGTGGATCATTGAAACCCTGAGCGACTCCACAATCTACATGGCATTTTACACTATCAACAACCACATCAAGCAACACAGCATATCCTCAGAACAATTTTCCCCCGAGGTCTTCGACTACATCTTTCATGGGAAAGGCAACATAGATACATTGGCAAGCAGGTCAAAAATAACCAGCCAAGTCTTACAGTCAATGCAAAACGAATTTCTATACTGGTACCCGGTGGACATGCGAAACTCTGCAAAAGAGCTAATCCCGAATCACCTAACTTTCTTCCTATTCCAACACGTAGCCATTTTCCCGCAGGAACAGTGGCCGCAGATGATAGGGGCTAACGGGATGCTGATGATTGAGGGAAGGAAAATGTCGAAGTCAAAGGGCAACTTTGTTACGTTTCGAAATGCCATCGAACAGTATGGCGCAGACTCCACACGTTGTGCTTTACTGCTGGCCGCTGAAGGAATGGATGACCCGGACTGGAGAAGCAAAAACGTTCGTGACATCAAGAGCAAACTTGAATCTTTCTACAGACTCGCAGAAACTGTAATCATAGAAGCAAAGGACGAAAGAACAGAACAGTTAGAAAACTGGCTATTCAGCGTGCTTCAACATAAGATAAAGACAGTGACAGACAACATGGAAACGCTGAAGACTCGCACTGCTGTAGAAAATGCTTTCTTTGAAGTTTGGAACGACCTTCGCTGGTACGCTCGAAGGAAAGGCAACATGAAAACCAAACTTCTACTAGAGGCATTAAACGTTTGGGTGCGCCTACTGTCTCCCTTCATACCGCACGTTTGCGAAGAGATCTGGAGCAAAATGGGTGGAAAAGGCTTTGCCTCACTTGCTCAATGGCCTAAATACGATAAGAGCAGAGTTGATCTCGCTGCAGAAGAAGGCGAAACCTTAATCAAATCAACATTAGACGACACTTTGAGTATAATTCAGGCAACAAAAGCAACGCCCAAAAAGATATGCTACTATACATCCGCCCATTGGAAGTGGAGAGCATACGAAGAAGCACTGAAAATCTCCTTGAAAAAAACGCGTGTCAGTCAAGGTGACCTGATGAAGAAGCTGATAAAAGACGAGGCAATGAAGAGCAGGAAGAAGAAACTCGCCGATTTCACAAGGCGAATCGTTGAGGAAATTAACCGAACAAGACGTGATAGAAGAGAAAAGCTGTTGTCAATTGGAATGCTTAACGAGGCTACAGTGTTAAGAGAAGCAGAGAAATTCCTGCGACACGAACTGAATGCAGAAATACAGATCTACCTAGAAGATGACAAGGAGAGATATGATCCTAAGAACCGTGCCCAATTGGCAATGCCGTTCAGACCAGCAATCTTCATAGAATAAGGCATTAGAGATGCATTTGAAGCGTTGACAAGATGCTGCGGTTCACCTTGATATGATAATTCTTGCGTCCACCGGAACTCGTCGTGACGTAGTAATCTTCGTCCTTTCTCAAACTACTTCCATACAGAAGCGCCAATATGGTACGGCTGATGTTTATGCTGGTTAGCTTTTCGCTTGGAATTTCTTCCTCTATTTCTTCCTTCAACCGCCGTGGATTGATCGAATAGACAATGCTGTTATGGTGCCCTTTCTTATAGTTCTTCTCCATGTCTGAAAGAATGTAGAGAATCAGATCATAGTACGGACTCTTCTTCCTTTCGATAAGATTAAGGTAATTGCTCAGAGGAATAGGTATCTGGCGAACCTCAGACATCAACCTTCCCCTATTATATAAGTTTTGGGGGATGCAAGATTTAAGTTTTGACTCTATATAAATACTTATGGAATGTAGTTCTACATACGCGGATATCCAGTTCTAAAAGCTCCTAAGCACAGAAGAGTATTATGAAATTCAAACATGTTTTCTCATGAGCATGGAACAGTTTTGATCCCGCGATCATAGAGGTCAAACTAGGTCCTGGGGAGAATCATACGAGAACAATGCAACGGGACCTCCTTCAGTATGGTTCTAAGCCTTATGATTCAACTGGAACCTGCGTTGCGGATAGCAGAACCACGGGAGCATTCTCATTTTCGATGTGGCGACGATAACAGGGAGCTATGGAAAAGAATAGAATTCTTAAAATCCAGCTTCTGCAGCTGAGCTTCTATGGATAGGCGGTGGCAATGCCATAGCTCGTTGTTCATGGAGAGTGTAAGTTCGTGTTGTTCATCCTAATCTGCTAAAGAGAAGGGAGAAAGAGAAGCAGAAAGTCTTGAACTTACACCCTGAAACAGACTATACCAAAAACAAGTAAAAAAATAGTGCAGTAAGATTCTTCTATGAACCAAAGGCTATACAATTCTTTCAAAGCACAGTAAAAGAATTATATTTTCGATACTCCTTTCTAATGTCCTAGCGGGCCCGTGGCGTAGCATGGATTCCCACAGCCAGAAAGCGCGTCGGCCCTCTAAGCCGAAGACCCTGGGTTCGAATCCCAGCGGGCCCGCCATGTCAGAAAAGCGGGCAATTGATTGTTTTGAAGTGGACGGAAATTTTAAATTCTGTCAAGTCAAAAATAAGTCACTGTAACTTTAATATTTAACTTGTCTATGTTTATAGAAAGGGTTAAACATGAGCACACACGCAGAAGACTTGAAACTCCGCCTGATGACAATCGAACTTCTTCGAACCGCAAAGCGCCAACACACTTACCGAGAACTATCAGCTAAAACAGGTTTGCCTGTAACTGTTTTGAGCCGTTACGCGAAGGGACACGTCTTGCCAAATGTCACGAGAGCCCGCAAACTCTGGAAGACCCTAAAGAAAATTGTGGGCTTAGAAGTTGAACTTCACAGGAAAATTCAATTCAACAGCAATGGATACTTCGACAACACAGACATCATAAGCGATTACAACATTTTGCGGCAAGCAGCCCACCACGCGCTCGCCACTTTCGCTGGAAAACGTGTAACTAAAGTTTTGACAGCGGCAGTTGACGGCATACCGCTTGCAACTATGGTGGCTAATCAGTTGGGCATTAACCTTGTTATAGCCAAGTGGAACAAAGAGGTCGGTGTGCCCGCTTTTCTTGAAGAAACATACGTGTTGAGAGACTCAGGGGTGACTATGACCCTGTACATTCCAAAGAACGCAATCAAACGGAAAGATAGTGTGCTCATAGTAGATGACATGATAAAGACAGGTGAAACTCAAAACGCTTTGATAAACCTCATTAAGAGAGCCAAAGCGGAGCTTTCCGGCATCTTCACACTGATAGCTATAGGAGAAACTTGGACGAAGGAGTTGAATCTGTCAAAGGATTGTCCAGTTGAAGTGGTAACCAAGGTGACCCCTCCAACTAAGCACAAATAAACCAGTTTGGCACAGTCGCAGGAAGCCACTATTTTTCTAGGATTGAAAAACGTAATCAACAGAAAAAACAAAATAGATTCCAAGAGAATAAGGGTGTATGCGAACAATTGAATGGAAAAACGGCATAGTCACAACTATTGACCAGACTAAGCTGCCCAACCAAACAGTATCTTTGAAAATGAAGAGTTGCAGCGGAGTTGCCAAAGCGATCAAATCTATGCAAATTCGTGGAGCACCGCTTCTGGGAGCCGCAGCTGCCTACGGTCTTGCATTGACGGCGCATTACTCAAAGGCCAGAGACAAAGAACAGCTTATAGAGGAGCTTGTGGCAGCTTCACGAGTTTTGAAAAGGACTCGACCCACTGCCGTGAACTTGTTCTGGGCCGTTGAGAGAGTGGTTGAAAAAGCGAAAGAAACGGAAGGAGAAGCTGTGGCTGTTGCAGAAGCAGTTGTCAAAGAAGCAGTGAAGATTGCAGCAGAAGATGTTGAGATGAACCGGAGAATTGGAGAACACGGCTCAGCTGTCATAAATAACGGTGACACAGTGCTCACGCACTGCAATGCAGGTAGCTTAGCAACGGTAGACTACGGCACAGCGTTAGGAGTAATAAGAGCCGCTTGGAAGAAAGGCATAGACATTAGTGTCATTGCGACGGAGACTCGACCTTTACTTCAGGGTTCCCGGCTAACTGCTTACGAGTTACTTCGCGATGGCATCCCCGTCACCTTAGTTACAGATAGCATGGTAGGTTATGTCATGTCTAAAGGACTGGTCGACAAGGTGGTCGTGGGAGCAGATAGAATAACAAAGGACGCGGTGGTCAACAAAATCGGCACCTACACAATAGCAGTATTAGCTCATGAGCATAAAATCCCTTTTCATGTTGCTGCTCCAAAATCAACATTTGACTTGAATCGATCGGCAAAAGATGTAGTTGTTGAAGAGCGAAGTGTAGACGAAATAGTCAAGTTTAGGGGCGTACAAGTTGCTCCGGAAGGAGTATCTGCATTTAATCCGGCCTTCGACTTGACACCTATGAAATATGTTACCTCAATTATCTGTGAGGAAGGCATCCTCTCTTCAGAGACTTTCCAGAAGCTTTCAACTGAAGACTAGTTATATATCCTCAATTCGCATGCTATTAGTTTGTGTAAGCAGGATAGGGCTTTGAAGAAAAAGAAACAGCAAGGCAGAGAGCCTCGGAATTCCGAGATAAAGAAGATCAAGACCGTGCTTTCAAAAGAAGGCGCTGTAGTATCAAACAGCGGCAGTTTTGAAGACCTCACTTCTCGAGGATATGGAATAGTAAGAGACGAAACGTTGAATCTAAGTCTCTATGAAGCCCTGTTTCTTCACAGCAAGGGAATGCTTGAAGTTACGAAAGGAAGGTCACGTAAGGCTTTGAGCTTTCAGGAACTCTTACATCAATTCGAGCTTGTGAATGAAAATGCTTGGGCAAAATATTTGGTTTATCGCGATTTGAGAAGTCGTGGCTATGTTGTGAGAGAAGGATTCGGGCTGGGAATAGATTTCCGAGTTTATGAAAGGGGAGATTATGGGAAAGCAACAGCTACCTACCTCCTTCTCGGGATTCAAGAAGGAAGACCAATTTCGGTCAGAAGGTTGGCTCGCGTTTTGAGGCATGTTCAAAGCTTGAAGAAGAAGTTGGTGTTGGCGGTCGTGAACCGTCGCGGAGAAATCGTTTATTATACTCTTTCAAAGCTAACCATGAAACAATGAGAGAAGGGGAATTCTATGCCTAGATTTCAAACGGTTAGGGGGATGAGAGACTTTTTGGCTTCCGAGGCCAAGAAGCTAAGGCACGTAGAAGCTGCGGCAAAGGAAGTTGCGCGGCTCTACGGTTTTGAAGAAGTAATCACGCCTCTGGTGGAGCATTATGATCTTTTGGCAGCAAAGTCTGGGAAAGAGATTACGGCACGCATGTATGCTTTCAGAGACCTAGGTGGAAGAAAAGTAGCTTTAAGACCAGAATTCACTGCCTCCGTTGCCCGATTGATGGCAACAACCTTGCGGAACAAGCCCAAACCCTTGAGATTATTTTCGATAGGCACCTTGTATCGCTACGACGAGCCGCAGTTTGGCCGTTATCGAGAGTTCTGGCAATCGAATTTCGAGATCTTCGGCAGTAGCAGAATTGAGGCTGACGTGGAAGTTCTCTCTCTCACCAATAGCCTTATGCGTAAACTTGGGCTTCGAAACTATTGGTTCAAAATTGGCCACGTTGGCATTCTGCGAGGACTGTTGTCGGAGGAGGGAGTAAGAGATGAACAGCAAAACAGTCTGATGCAGCTTTTGGACAACGCACAATGGGACGAAGCCATTAGAACTGCAAGAAAACTTGGAGTTTCAAAGAAAGGTTTAAGCGCTTTGAGAGAAGCTTTTGAGACCAGAGGAAGGAACAGTTCCAAAGTTTTGAATCAGGTTAAAGAGGACCTAAAGGAATATGAGAGCGCAGTCGCTGCAGCAGAAAACCTACAGCAGATCATCGACTTATGCAAGCAAAGCAAAGTAGAATTCGACATGTCAATAGAAGCAGGATTCGCACGGGGACTAGAATATTATACAGGAATGATCTTCGAGGTGCTTGTTCCTGAGACGGAGATTTCATTAGGTGGAGGTGGGCGATATGACAGAATGGTGGAGCTCTTTGGAGGCGAGCCTACGCCTGCAACAGGCGTGGCTCATGGACTGGACCGCATTTCTCTAGCCATGGACAAACAAAAGGTCACACCGAAATTCTCTAAGCAAATCGTGGCTGTAATTCCCATCGGGGAAGAAGCGGTTCCTAAAGCCACGGAATTGGCTTTAAGACTAAGAGAGAAAGGGATGAATGCCGAGTTAGAGCTTATGGGACGCACCGTTTCTCGGGCATTGCAAGATGCTGATAGAAGAAAAGCCGCATACGCAGTTATTTTGGGTCCGAAGGAGCTTAGGGAAGGAAAGATAATGCTGCGAGACATGAAAAGCCGGCGTCAACACTCCATCAACGTCGAAGACGTGTTCGATGCAATATGTGAAAAGATGAAACCAGCCTCTTAGCCTGAACCGAGTGTTAACGAGGGGTCTCGTCTAAGATGCGATTCGCCAGTTTATCTACTTCTCCTATGTTTTTGTCGGTTCTAGAAACATGGTTGAAAGTTACTCTGTCAAATTGCTGCTGGAGTTCGCGAACCTTTTTCCAAAGACGCTCAAGTCTGAGGCTTCTAACTCGATATTTTCCATTAAGCTGCTTTACTATAAGTTCGCTGTCTAGAAAACAGTGCACATAACCCTCTGTATAATCGTTTGCAAGCTGTAATGCGGCTATTAACGCTTCATATTCAGCCTCATTGTTAGTTCTTCTCCCTAAGAACTTAGATAATCTTTTCACCACAAGGCCGTCTTTATCCACGAGCTTGACGGCTATAGCAGCTGGTCCAGGATTCCCCCGTGAAGCCCCGTCAGAGTATATCCACAGCTGGTTCAATTCTTCAGAGTGCAACTTACAGTCCTTCGATAATCTAATGCTCGATGAAAACTAATAAAAAATGTTTACAGCTTCATGCCCAACCTAGAAGCTTTAGAATCATCCTCAAGCTGACAAACACTAGGAGCAAGCCGAAAATTCTCCGCAGATTTCTACTTGAAGTGCGTTTGGCAACATAGGCACCTATCTGCGCTCCAAAGATGACGCCAACGCTCAGAAAAAAGGCATAGTTGAATTGAACATTCCCGAGGAATACATGAGTTGCTACACCAGAAATCGAGGTGAAAACCATGATAAAAACTGAAGTAGCGATTGCAACATGCATTGGGAAAGAAAGTGCAAAGTGTAGAATAGGCACCATAAGAGCGCCGCCCCCGATGCCTAACAAGCCTGATGAGAGGCCGGCAAAAAAACTCAGCGGCAACCCAAGTTGTATATCCGCAGCATACTCAAAGACTTCGCCATCAGAGCCCGTGACCCTACGGCTTAGCCCAGTTTTGCGGCTTCTTGATGTTTTGAAGACGGTGCCGAAATTGCCGAGAATCATTCTAGAAGCAATATATAGTAGAAACAAGGCGAAAATCAGTATCAACAATTCCTTTGCAATCAATTTCGTCAAGTATGCTCCTAAGAAAGCGCCAGGTATTGTCGCTGTAACCAGAATTAACCCCATCTTATAGTCTATCCGCTTTTGCCTTGCATAACCACTTGTCGAAGATAATGCCTTGAAAACAATTACGGTAAGACTTGTCCCTGCAGCAAGCTGCGGTGAGAATTCGATGCTGAGGGGTAGCAGTTGTAAAGCGGGTACAATGAAAACCCCTCCTCCAATGCCAAGCATAGCTGCAATGACACCTATGAAAAGAGCTAGAATGGGAAGAAAAACTGTCTCGAATGTTGTCGTCGAGCTTCACCACATTTCCAGATTGTCAAAAGTGCCAGCTACTTACTAATAAATTGTAACGTTCTGACAGTGTTATGGAGTTATGCGTGATCCAAAACTACGTGCAGCTTAAACATATTTAAGTGGCGGAGGCATACGAGAATGGTATACTGGCCAGCCGCTAGAGAATATTTATGTTCTTCTGCTTAGCTATGTTTACTGGAGGACTGCCTTCATGGAAAACAGAGTGGAGGGACTGCGAAGAAGATATGAAGGGTTTAAGAGGGGTGAAGAGGACGCGTTTAAGGTCAGAGATGAGGCTTACTCAGTTTTGAAGGAGATTAGGAAGATGGGAAATCATGAGGCAATTGATGAAGTAGCTGACATGCTCTTAGACTTGGAGTCTTCGATAGAAGAGAGCAAATGTAAATGCCATGAAAGAAGTTCTATTTGCTGACAGACACGCTTTTCTTTGATTGCAGCATAAGAAGATTGTCATCTCTGCAGAAAACGAAATACGATGCTAGAGGGGATATGGCAAGATCTACATCGCAGTTCTGTAGGCGGCATCTATTTTGTATGCTTTGGCATAATTGCTCTCTCTTCTAAGACACCGTCAAGAATTAGTACGAAGCGGCAGCTGTCGCATAGTCCATCTTCACTAGTAGCATCTCTTTTTTTACATTTTTTGCATTTCATGCGCGCAGCCAATTCAATAGCTTCCACCTCATGATTAAGTCATATGGCTGCGTTAACCTTTATGAAAAGAAAGTACTGATTTTCAATACGGTTTAAGCATATTCTGTCCATGCGGTTTCCACTTGTGTAGAGAATTGAAAACATGCTTTTTAGTTTCAGAAGTAGTTAGAGCTATCTGCAGTTACCAATATAGATGTGAGAGAATGGAAAAATGACTGTAAAGAAACTGGAGGCCAAGGCGTTGCTGATTGATTTGGACGGGACACTGGTTGACTCTTTGGAAGTTTTTGCTGAGGCAGCAGAAGCCGCACTTTCCGCGATTGGCTGCCGTCAAAGTTCTGAGGATGTGGGACTGAAAATAGCCCGCAATTTACAGCGCAACCTTCCTCTAGACGATTTCTTCGACAAGACTGGTGTAGATACTGCCTTGAGAGAGAAATTCCTCGCGATTTTTTTGCAGGCTTTCTATGACGCCACGCCAACCAAGACAAAACCATTTCCGAACGTCGATAAAACCGTACGCAAACTTTCGAAGGATTTTAAGCTTGCTCTGATCACTCGTAGACGCGTTCCAAAGGATTTGGTGAAAGCAGAACTGCAACGTTTGCATCTTGACTGTTATTTCAAGGCAATTGTAACAGCGCTGGAAGTTGAAAGGTCTACGCCTTTTCCAGATGCCATTCTGAAGGCCGCAGATGAGCTACATGTACTACCATACAATTGCGTTGTGATCAGCGACTCTGGGGTTGACCTCCAAGCAGGCAGATCTGCAGGTGCCAAGACAGTTGCGGTGCTTTCAGGGTTGTTTGAGGAAGAAGAGTTGAAGGATGAAATGCCTGATCTCATAATAAAGGATATTAGCTATCTGCCGGAACATCTCCGGGCGATGTAGGGAACTGAGCGCTGTTCGTATTCCAGAAGAGGCCCTTAGAAAAAAGGAAGATATTTTAAACTGACCTTTCGTCCTTCTCAGGCGCTTGGACCTAGTTCAGATATTTTGGCAGCGTTTAGAAGAATCTGCGTTTCTTCTTGGTCTCTTCAGCCTTTGCCTCACTCTCTGGCGCCACGCCTGGTTCCATTACTACGATTTCTTCTTCTTTTGCATCTGCAGACTCTGCTGATGGTTGCTCTTCGCTTGGGCCTTTCTTCGACGGATTCTCCATTTTCTCTTCAAGTTCTTTTATCTTGGCTTCAAGCTGACCTATGGCTTCACGTCTGGATTTGACTTTGTCTTCTAACCTCTGAACTGCCCATCTTTCCTGTTGAACCACCAGTTTGTCTTCAAGAGCCTTAACTTGCTCGTTTAAGCTTTTTTCCTTTTCGTCCATCGATTTCAGTTCATCTTCCAGTTCGGTCTTCTTTTTCTGCAGTTCTTCTACTTCTGTGGGGGTCATGATTGTTTCACTAGTAATGTCCCTATAAGTCCTCAAGATAAGTAAGTTATGAAGCCAAAATAAGTATTGAAAATACCACAGAGACCCAAAACGCACAGCTTGACGCTTTCGAAGCAGGAAAAGCTGCTGGCTGTTACCATCTATTCAGCGTGTCATCCACATGTCGAAATTGAGAATAGTTCTCAAAAAATGTTATAGAAGATACCATAAATAACGCTTAATTAAGACGTTTACCCGAGTATTTATTGGAGAAGGCTCTGGGAAAAATCATGAACTTTCTTGAGCTGTTACTATCACAATGCTTGAAAGATCGTAATCCACTCTTAGATCTCCAGGGCTCAGACAGGCGAGTCTTACAGATAGCCTGTGAAGATTTGATGAACTTCTTAAAGGTTCATTGGGGGCTGATATGGCGAGAGAATTGTGATTGCGATCTTGTTGAGAAGGTTCACAAGTATTTTGAGGAGAACTCTGAGGAGTTTTCGAAATTCGTAGATATTTGGTCTGGTCTTTGGATCAAGAAGTGGAACGAAAGAGTCAAGCTTCTGATAGGAAGCAACGCTTCTCCCCAGTGGTCAAGAGTGAACAAAAAGCTGAGAAAAGCAGAGTCGCTGTGGCGGCAGCTCAAGAGACGTAGAGAAGCGAAAGACATTCTGGTGGAATCGTTGATTAGGAACGGTGAAATCTGTGGGACATCTATCATGGCAGAGAACCTGTTGAAACTTGAACTTGGAGCGCCTAAGAAAAGGAGTTACTGGAAAAGTGAGGAGGAAAAAGTTCTAAATCTTGTAAACGCCACTCTTCGCAAAGCCAGACAAATGTCCTATAGCACAGGCCCTCTCATCTTTGTGAAGCTTGACAGAAAATACTTTGCACTCCATTAACCCTAGATGAGAAATGGCTTTTTCTGCAACCTGATGGAGCTAGAATAAGACTATCGTGTTCTTTCTCCCTGAAGAGTTTTAGTTCGCCAAGAATACGTTTTCAGAGTAGGTGATGCCCCATAGCCGCATGCAGCACAGCTTTTCTTCTTCACGTTGTAGGCTCTCCTGCCGCATCGACGGCATTTGATATGTATCAGTTTTCTTCCATGCTTTCCGAAAGAAGCCGTGCCTTTTCCCATGGTTTCACCTTGGAGGCGGCGAGATTATTACCACGTTGTCGCCTCGGACGATTAAGATGCCTAGTTTCTTGATGTTCTCCGGATCCGTGTTGTCTTCAGTTTCGTCAAGAACCAAGTTTAGATGTTGGTCGAATCCCTTCAGTTTCCCTCGGAGGCTTTTTCCGCCTCTTAAACGAACAAGCACTGTCTTGCTCAGGCTCTCTTGAAGAATTTGGGTTGTCATTTCACTCATTCTTAGTCCTCGTTCCAATATGCTTTTAATAGGTGAAACCATTAATCATTTAAATGTATCCCTTGTCGAATTCGCGGTATCCCTAAGCGTTATTTCCGCTTTCGGAAGAGCTTAACACCTTCCATTTCTGTCACGTATTCAAAGCCTACTTCAAGCAGCTGTTTAGCTTCCTGAACTGACTTAGCTACTTTAACATGGAACTCGTCGTTTAGAAAACCCACAATGCAGTGTAGATCCTGCTTCAGCTCGGTTTCTTCTTTGAATCACCTGTGTTTGTTGGATAAGTTATAAATAGAAACTTGACACAAACCTAAGAAGTGGTTGTTTGTGTGGAGGTTTTGTTCCGTTGGGTAAGCTTGATAAACCTGTTCTGGAACTGTTAGAAAACTCTCAAAGGCCTCTTACCTTAGCTGAAATTGCCCAAAAGCTCGACAAGCCTGAGAAGACAGTCTTCAAAACCTTAAGAAGACTCTTTCAGAAAGGCAAAATAGACACCAAGGGCCGCCAATACGCAATCGCAAAAGAATAAAACTGTGTTTCGTATTTTTCTTTCTTGAGCCTGAGAACAGTCACTGTGAACTCCGAAAACGCCATATGCCTCATCGGAAAAAAGATAACCGTTATTTATTTCCTTCTCTATCTGCATAAAAGACTGTGCTAAGTGGAAGCTTATGTCATGAAGCATCTGCCTAAGAAAGTTGACTTCCTCGCCCTTGAAGAGAAGTGGCAACGTAGATGGGAAGAGTGGGGTATCTACAATTTCGACTGGAGTGATCGTTCTAAGCCTACCTTCACCATTGACACTCCACCGCCTTATCCGAGCGGTGAACTTCACATGGGCAACGTTCTCAACTGGACCTACTTTGACATGGTTGCTCGCTACAAACGCATGCAGGGGTTCAACGTCTACTTTCCCCAAGGCTGGGACTGCCACGGCTTGCCAACTGAAGTAGAGGCAGAGAAAGAATATAATGTTCGCAAGAGCGAAATTCCACCTCAAGAATTCCGTAAACTATGTGAAAAGATCACGAACAAATACATCACAATCATGAAGACAGCTATAAAACAACTGGGCTGCAGCAACGATTGGACCACAGAATATAAAACCATGAATCCCGACTACTGGCGGCGCACCCAAAAAAGCTTCATAATGCTCTACAGAAAGGGGCACATCTACCAAGGCACTCACCCTGTGAACTGGTGTCCTCGTTGTGAAACAGCGATTGCAGATGCAGAGGTCGAACATGTAACACGACAAGGAACACTGCATTACATAAAGTTCCAA
>JABAOC010012033.1_pt2 | contig 26670 bp, 31 predicted proteins | sample 7062161 | NCBI WGS metagenome assembly JABAOC01 (sample SAMN14538625, study PRJNA623070) | marine sediment metagenome | biome: marine biome [ENVO:00000428]; feature: marine pelagic biome [ENVO:01000023]; material: deep marine sediment [ENVO:00002113] | place: India: Gulf of Khambhat ... | reverse complement strand
TATCGTTCCACCGTTCCTTGAGAACGGTATTTCGCAGGCAGCATCATTGGAGACCCAGTATCTTCTCCGGGTTATCCTTGACCATGACCCTGATCTCCTCGGCGTCGAGCCCACGCTCAAGGAGCATGCTTATGTAGATGCGGAGCCCCTCCGGCGGCGCTGGATTGTGAACCTGGCCCAAGTCGCTGGCCAGGACGTAGTGCTCTGGGCCAACCTTTCTCACGGTCTCGGCCACCTCGTCGATGGACGTGCTTCTCCAGGCAGGCGACAGGGACGAGTAGCAAAGCTCGAGATAGGCGCCTTTCGCCGCCATCCACCGCTGGTCCTCGGTTGACAGCGACGCCGTGACGAAATTGACGTGGGTCACCACGGTTTTTATGCTTCTTCTCCGGGCCTCCTGCACCAGGGACCTTGACTCCTCCCGGTCAAGGTGCGAAGTAGATATTGCCGCGTCGTGGTCCGCCACGGCGTCCAGGATCTGGCCTATCCTTGGTTTGAGGCCCCCGTACTCGTCGAGGGCGGTGATGCCGGGGGCGTCTCTGTATATGCCGGGCTTGTCGTAGTCTAGGCGTGACCCGTATTTCCCGAGCTCTCCGAAGTGGGTCTTGTGGTTTCGGGCGTCCACGGAGGGCATCCAGACCATCTTCCCGCCGAGCCTGAGGGCGGCGTCCACGGCGTAGGGGTTGAGCCCGCCTGCGGCGTAGTTGAGCGTGACACCGCCGTACGCCTCCACCTCGGGCACTGCCTTGTGGACTAGGTAGCCGCGGTCGACGGTGGGGGTGTGGTGGTGCTTGATGACGATGCCTCTCATCCCGGAGGCCCTCGCGGCCTTCGCGGTGTCGACGGCGTCCATGAGACGCGGGAATACGCTGGGCCCGGCGTGTAGGTGAAGATCGATGGCTCCCTGGAGCAGGTCTTGGTCAGGCCTCATGGTTTATTCATGAGGGATCGCTGTGATAAAGTCTGCGCGCGCCGGGTATACATGTATTGACCGAGAGCATCGAGGCTGGGCATGGGTGTGCCTTATGTGTATGTTTTTATTGTATGGCTTTACTGATGGAGTAATTACGTCCCTCTCTATGCGGGCAGCCATTGATTCTCCGTTGGAGTATGTGTGTATGGAGTCGTCGAAAAGCGTCGTGGTTCTCGGGGCAGGCGTCGCCGGGGTCAAGATCGTCAAGGAGCTGCAGGGAAGGCTGCCCGGTTCATGGAGGCTGGTCCTCGTGGACGAAAACGATTACCACCAGTACCTCTACAGGATACATAAAGTCTGCAACGTCGATTATCTAGAAGAGGACATCGTGGTGCCCCTCGGGAAGGTCATCGACTTGGATGAGACCGAGTTTAGGCGGGTTAAGGTCGAGTCCGTGGACCCAGGTAGGAGCCTTGTGGTCACCGAAGAGGGAGAGATGGGTTACGACTTGCTCGCCGTATGCCTCGGAAGCCACCCCGCCTACTTCGGTATCGAGGGGATCAGTGAGCACAGCCTCACCTTGGGAAGCTACGAACAGGCCTTAGAGATCAGGTCCAAGATACTGCAGCTGTTCACTGAGGCGAAGGAGACGGCTGCCCCAGTCAAGATAGTCATCGGCGGCGGGGGGTTCAGCGGCGTAGAGCTGGCTGGCGAGCTTCTCGACTGGCTTCCCCTTCTATACGAGGAGAACGGCCTCGTTCCCCAGGAGAAGCTGTTAACGGTGGTTGAGGCTTTTCCCTCCATTCTCCCCGGGTGGGAAAAGAGCCTCAGCTTGGACGCAAAGAGGTACTTGGAGGGGAAAGGCGCGGAGTTCGTATTCAACGATCCGGTGACGCGTGTAAAGGAACACAGTTTAGAGACGAGGAGCGGCTTGGTCTTAAAGCATGACCTGTTCATCTGGACGGGTGGGGTGGAGTATGATCCCGCCTGTGGCCTAGGCTTCGAGGTTAACGGCCGCAGGATAGCGGTGGACGGGTTCTGCCGCGCAGTGGGTCATGAGGGGGTGTTCGTCGCCGGAGACTCTGCCTGTGCCGTGGACTCTGGGGGGCGGCCTCAGCCCCCTTCCGCGCACATCGCCATGGCTCAGGGAGAGGTGGTTGCACACAACATATTGGCCCATGTGATAGGAGGCAGGATGGAGGAGTACAGGTTTGAGAGGGCCGGGGAGATAGTGACTCTGGGGCGGTCTTACGCTGTGGGCGTTCTCTTCGGCTTCAAGTTCAGGGGGTTATTGGCGAGGCTGCTGAAGAGGATGGTTCATTATTGGTATGTCGCCACCGTCGGGGGCTTACGCCTCCTTCTATGGGGTTGAAGCTGCTTTTATGCTCCGACTGGGAGGGCGGAAAGTGTCCGAGTCCAAAGTGTACGGGCTTAAAGTGTTAAGCTGCCTCTTCGTTATTCCTTAATTAATTGAGTTGACAGAAAAATATTAATACCGTAATGCGGGTGGGTGTGGGTACACAGGAGGCATAAAAACTCAGTCAATATGTAAAAGGGCTTGTATGCCGTGAATGCGGTGCAACTTTCCCCCAGAAACTCATCCACGCCTGTGATAACTGCTTCGCCCCCCTCGAGGTATCATATGACCTAGATGGAATCAGGGTGACGAGGGAGGAGATATCACGGCGCCCGAAAACCATTTGGAGGTACAGGGAGCTTCTGCCCCTGAACGACTACGAGTCAGCCGTGGACCTGGGAACGGGTCTCTCCACCCTGCGTAAGGCAACCAACCTCGGGCTACAGCTGGGCCTGTCCAACCTCTACATCAAGGACGACACGGTGAACCCCACCAACTCGTTCAAGGACAGGCCCGCGTCGGTGGCCGTCTCAAAGGCGAAGGAGTTCGGGGCGGTGGCGGTGGGCTGCCCCTCGACCGGTAACCTGGCGGCGAGCGTCGCGGCTCACGCGGCCAAGGCTGGGCTACCGTGCTACATCTTTGTACCTTCGAACACCGAGCTAAACAAGGTCTTGCAGGCTTCGATCTACGGTGCATGCATCATCGCGGTGAATGGCACGTACGATCAGGCGAACAGGCTGGCTGCGCAGGCAGCTGAACACTACGGCTGGGCCTTCGCGAACATCAATCTAAGAAGCTATTACGTGGAGGGCTCCAAGACCCTCGCTTTCGAGGTTTGCGAACAGCTGGGCTGGGAGGCTCCGGACAGCATCATAATACCCTTGGGAAGCGGGGCGCTCTTCTGCGCCGTCCACAGGGGCCTCGAGCAGTTCAAGAGGGTCGGCCTCGTCGAAGACAAGCCCACCAGGCTCATCGGCGCCCAGGCTGAGGGCTGCGCGCCCATCGCGGACGCGTTCAAAGCCGGGCTTGACGACGTACTTCCCATCGAGCACCCCCATACCCTGGCTAAGAGCTTGGCGATAGGCGATCCCGGTGACGGGTACTACGTTTTGAGGAACGCTAGGGCGACCGGCGGCACGGTGGAGGCCGTCTCCGACGATGAGATACTCGAGGCGATCAAGCTCGTCGCGGAGAAGGAAGGCGTCTTCGCCGAGCCCGCGGGGGGCGTTACGATAGCAGTCGTGAAGAGGCTCGCCGAGGAGGGCTACTTCGATGCAGACGAGAAGGTGGTCTGCGCCGTCACCGGAAGCGGGTTCAAGGCGGCGGATACCATCCAGCAGGCTTTGAACGAGCCGGCACTCATCGAGCCCACGTTGAACGATTTGATAGAGCTGTTAGACAAGGCAGACGCGGATGTGGAGACACTTCCGTATGCTTCAACCGGGGGCCAGAGAGGGGCAACGAGTCTGGGGGACGAGTGATGGCGTCTGTAACCGTTTTGCTTTACGGGAACCTGGCGTCCGTCGCGGGCGTGACGTCCACCTCCGTGGAGGCAGCTACAGTCTCCGGGGCCCTTGACGCGCTTTCAGCCCAATACGGGGAAGGCTTCCGCGAAAAACTCTATGACCAAGACGGAAACCCCCCGAGGAGGTTCATAAACATCTACGTGAATGGAAGGGATTTTCGTTTCCTGGAGAAACTGTCCACGGAGCTCTCTTCGAACGACGAGGTATCCTTGATCCCTGCGGTGAGCGGAGGCTGACCGTTTTCACAGCGGAGCTATCTAACCCGGAGATACTGAGGTATAGCCGCCACCTTGTTCTTCCTGAGGTGGGGGTGAGTGGGCAGAGGAGGCTCAAAGAGGCCAGCGTTCTATGCGTAGGAGCCGGGGGCCTAGGCTCTCCCCTCTCAATGTATCTGGCCGCGGCAGGCGTCGGCAGGATCGGGCTCGTCGATTTCGACGTCGTCGACTACAGTAACCTTCAGCGCCAGATCCTGTACTGCACAGACGACGTTGGGACGCCCAAGCTTGACGCGGCGGCAGCCAGGTTAAAGGCCCTAAACCCTGAGGTTGAAGTAGTTAGACACGGTGAAGCGTTCAGCTCAGCCAACGCGGAGCGGATATGCGAGGGCTACGACGTCGTGGCTGACGGTACGGATAACTTCCCTGCTAGATACCTCGTCAACGATGTATGTGTGTTCCTCGGGAAACCGAACGTATACGCCAGCGTCTTCCGGTTCGAGGGGCAGGCATCTGTTTTCCACACCGGGAAAGGTCCATGCTACAGGTGCCTCTACCCGGAGCCCCCGCCGCCGGGGATGGTCCCAAGCTGTGCCGAAGGCGGGGTGCTTGGGGTGCTGCCGGGGGTGATGGGCGTTATCCAGGCGACGGAGGTCATCAAGCTCATACTGGGGGCCGGGGAGCCCCTCATAGGGCGCCTGCTTCTCTACAACGCGTTGACCATGCGTGTTCGGGAGGTGGAGGTCGTGAGGGACCCCGGGTGCCCCATCTGCGGGGATGACCCGACCATCGATGAGCTGATTGACTACGATCAGTTTTGCGGGGTCTCCGGGAACCGAGTCGAGGAGCTCGGCGAAGAATGGGTGGTCTCGCCGGAGGAGCTGTCGGCTGAGATCAACGACAACCCGAACCTCGTCTTGATCGACGTCAGAGACTCCTTCGAGTGGGAGATCTGCCGCCTCCCCGACGCCCGTCTGATCCCGGAGCCTGAGTTGCCGGCCAGATTGAGTGAGCTGGACAAGGGTGACGACATAGTTCTTTACTGCAGGACCGGGATACGAAGCAGCAGAGCGTTGAGGGTGCTTCAGGGAGCCGGGTTCAGGAAGCTGAGGAGCCTCGAGGGGGGTATCCACGGCTGGTCCGAGTCGGTGGATGGTTCTTTCCCTAAGTATTGAGTGTATGCGTTTATCCCGAAGATGTGGAGTCAACGTGTACACGCTGAACCTCGGTCAACCGGGTCCTGTCCGTGGTGTTTCAAGGCGCCTACTTTTATCGACTAATCGTTGACTGCTGATCAGGTCTGGCTCATTGGCTAGATGAAGAGGGTTACCGCGTCGTCTCCAGCCATGTCCAGGAACGTGGCTGCTCCGATGATGTCGTCACACTGTGGGATGAGATCCTCTTTCGTGATGCCGGACAGCTTCATCGTTGGTGAGCAGGCGTGAAACTTTACGCCGGCTTGTTTCGCCATTTCTATGAGGGATTCCAACGTGGGCATGTGGCTTTCACGCATCTTCCTCTTCATCATCCAGGTCGCGACGGCTGTCATGCCGGGGATTATGCCGACGACGTTGGGTAACCCCAGCGACGGGTTCCCTACTGGTGATATCTTCAACGCCTTGCTGTTCGTTATTATGTCCATCCCCCAGAAGGTGAAGTATAGGTGAACTTCCCAGTCCATCGAGGCCGCGGTGGTCGCCATCATGAAGGGCGGGAAAGCCATATCGAGCGTTCCCTTGGAGCATACAATCAAAAGCCTCTTTTTCTCGTTCATGGGGTATCCCGTTTTCCGCGGTATTCATTAAAACGGCGCGAGATAAAGATGAATGCTTGTAGAGCCGAAGAAAATGGTGTAAACGGGGCCAGCTATTCTCTTAACAGGGTTTCGCCGTCTAGCTTCCATTTGATGAGTTCCTGGAGCAGGGTCTCGTAGGTTCTGATCTTCATCTCTTTCACGTACTCGACATCCTCCCTGTCCTGGTTCTCTTCTCTGATTTCCTCGATGTCGCCGAAGTGTTCTTCCACGACCGTGGTTGCCAGGTGGATGCTGTCCTCGAGAATCTTCTTTAAATCGTCGTTTGACATAAGGAACCATGCACGGGATTCAATATAAAGCTCAGCCAACATCCAGCTAAAAAGAGCGGACTGGCGCCCCTCGGGGGACGGTCGCACGACAAGCGGAGGCAACGATCGTCAATCAACCGAAGTAGTTGTCCAGCATCATCATCACTAGGAACCCGACGATGAGGCTGAACGTGGCGTCCATCTCGAAGCCTTCCCTTTGGCTCTCGGGAATCATCTCGTCGCATACGACGAAGACCATCGCCCCGGCGGCGAAAGCTAAGCCCCAGGGAGAATGGGCTCGGCCAACGATACGAGGGCGTCGCCTTCGATCCAGTAGTCGGTGCTCTCCATGTACAGCTTGAACAGGTCGACGGTCCCGGCGGGGGACAGCTCCGCCTCGGGGTCGTTGTTCAGCTCCCTGTAGTACTAAGTGAACTGGGCCGCGCCGTTCCTCACCGTCATGCTTGAGTCCGTTCACCGCCTCGGCGTGAGGCGACTCGGTGGCGTACTCAACCAGGGAGCCGTCGGCGTAGCACTCCACCGGCTTAGCGGGCACCGCAGGCGATGTTGCCGCTGACACGGTTATATGGAGTAACACTGACAGTATCCTCTCTAGCTTCTTCAATTTTCTTCACCCAACGCGTGAAAATCACACGAGTGAAAACCACGCGATCAAGTGTAGTCATCTTCGTCTATGATATTAATTGCGTGAATTAAGGCACGCCAAAAAAAGGGGTGGCGATGAGGGTTTCTCTACATTCCCGTGACGGTGATGGTGTTTGTTTTGTTGAAGTATGGCTTCATGCCGGCTTCGGCCAGTTTGTTCCCGAAGGCTCTGCGGAACTCGATGTAGTTGTCCAGCGATTTTTCTGATGTGCAGACGAACGTTAAGCTCTGTGATACGCCCCACGGATTCCCGTAGAACACCAGGTCGACGCCGTGGTCTTTGCCGGTTTTCTTCATGAGGTCGAAGAACTTCTTGACCTCGTCGACGGTGGCTTTGTCGAAGGCCTCGTTAGTGTCGCAGTGGCTTATGAACATGTGTTTCATAATACTCCTCCCGGGGGCTCCATCGGCGAACGCTGCCTGAAGAGCCTGGAAGGTATTTCTCTGGCGTCTATTTAAGCCGATCCTCAGGTAAGCCATGACCGGTGTCTGCTTACATGAAAGCAGTCGAGTTTTTCCTTGGCAGGGTTACACGCGTTCGTCCACGGGGCCCGTGCCCCTCCCTACGTGCCTGGTTCTATGCTCTCTCCCTATGGGGCAAGCGAGTTGGCAGGCCTGGCACATGAGCCACGTGTTCTCGGTTACCATGGGGCTGTGCCTCTCGTATGTTTCGCGGTGTTCATCGCCGAGCCTCTGCTCCATGGGCATGCCCAGCAGACACCTGTCTGGGTCCACCGCGTAGGGTTTGAGGGCGCCCACGGGGCAGGCCTTCACACACTCTTCGCAGCCTCGGCACAGGTCCATGGTGAAGGGCTGGTCGGGGGCGAGGGGCGCGTCTGTCACTATGCTTCTGAGCCTCACCCAGGGCCCGTACACGGGGTTTATAACGAGGCTGTTCTTTCCGATGCAGCCCAGGCCGGCGAGCTGGGCCATCCTCTTCTTTGAGAGCAGGCCGGGCTCGAGGGCGGTCCTGTAGCCCATCCGGTTGAGGAACCTGACCAATCTCCTGGCGTAGAGGCAGCCCCTCCACTCGTCGGGGTACTCGTGGTGGTCGCCGACCCTGATCACCAGGTCGTGGAGGTTGTCCCAGACGCGGGCGCCGAGGACTATAGCGCTGCTGGCGCCTTCCAGGTAGTCGCCGGTCTTCAGCGTCCATGTGCGGTAGTCGCGGTGGGCGATGTAGTGGCTGGGTACCGCGTCGAGGGCTTCGGCGGAGGCTATGCCCACGAGGTCGAACCCATACCTGTGGGCGTTCTCCTTGACCCTCTTCGTGAGCTCGGCGTCGATGCTCATGCCTATCTGTAGAGCGTGGAGGCTAGATAAGCTCTCATACCCGCTAGTCGTGGGGCTTGGGCGGCCTACCTTACGTTGTAGCTTAGGCTTGGGGCTGGCACGCAGGGGGAGATGATTATCTCGTCCCCCGGCCTGGACTCGAACCTGTGTATCCAAGCCTTCGTCGCCAGCACCACCTCGTTTCTCAGATACCCGGCGAGCCTGTCCAGCCGCAACACCAGGGGCTGTTCGTCTTCTTGATGGTTGTGGGGTGCCACCATTCCCTGAGTATGGGGTTCCGGTTCCTCGGCAGCTTCACGACGACGCTCAGCTCGTCCTCCCGCCCCGGCTCCACGCCGAGCCTTTCGTAGATGCACGCCAGCTTTCCATGTAGTTCTGCTGACGAGAAGAGGCAGTCTTCGCCCCCTTTCCTGTCGGCTGAGTAAACGTGTCTAACGTAGACGTGGTTTCTGATGATCTCGCCCATATCCCATTCAGGCATGCGTGGCAACGAGCCCCTGTAATAAAAGAACGTTCTAGGAGATATGGTATATGGTCCCCTGATCCAGCAACTGGCTTTCTTCGAAACCACTGTGCTTCGGCTGCAGGGTTGATGGAGCAGCTGACGCCCAGCTTGCCTGTTTTGTAATCATGTTTTTTCGCTGGTGATGAGGGGCTTTTTTTCAGGGGCGGTTCTCTGAATAAAGTTATATGTTCATATGACCAAAAACGTCTTGTCGGTGACCCTTAGGCGTAGCTTAAGGTTAGCCAGTGTACGCTGGTTCAGGCGTACGCCGCCCGGAACCGTGGCGCGCCGACGGGCGGAAACGGTTCAAACATAGAGGAAAAGAAATGAGCAGATTGAGAAAGAAGAGGACGGCGACACTTCTGATAGCGATGTTCGTGACGTCGATGTTCACAGCGGCGGTGTCCGTGAGAGCAGCTGATCCAACCACTATCGACTCCTCCACGATGGAGTTCGAGGGGGCTTTGACGCTTGATGACAGTGGAGAATACCACGGCGTTATACCGATGATTGTTGATGGCGGCTATGATATCTACGCCAAGGAGGGTGCCTCAGCGTGGTTTGGTGATGACCCGGGTACAGGTGAGGTTTGGACTTCTGTCACAATCTCTGACCACGATGGATGGCCAACTTGGGACCCCGACACGCCGGACTGGTATCAGTACAGTTTAGAGCTGACCCAGGATGGTAGATGGGCAATCCGTAATCATCCCGGCGCGACTGCCGCCCATCCATGGTATGAACCAGGATATGAAAGGCCCCCAAAGGGGGTTCCCATGTCGGGGACCATGGACTGGGACTCACTGTATGCTAAAGAGACTGACGTTGGGGCCTACATCGCCGGCACCGGGACACCTGAAATTCCGGGAGGAGCAGAGTCTAAGGGCGGTGGCGTAGCATGCTGGGACATGGACTGGAGCTGGGGCAGTGAGGTGGTTCCGCTTGAGTACCCAGGATTCGACGTAACCGTTGAAGAGACAGAGACTTCTGGTACGTATCACGTAACAATGACTCCTTCGCCTCACGAGCCGCAGTTAGAGCCCAAATGCGCTAAAAAAGGCTGGGATCACTGGGTTTGGATAGAATACGAGTGGCGTTCGGAGGGATGGGGCGACTATGTCACGTGGTCTGTCTACGCTTATGATTGCAGCGGAAACCCACCGCGGGCACCGCCTCAAGACTGGTATAAAGGCATGCTTCTAGCATACGCTCCAGAGCCAGATTGGGGGCTATGGTCCGAGAACTACGCCGGCACGTTTGAGATCAAAGGTAAGACGCTTCAGTTCGACGAAGAATATGTTCCAACCGTTGACGCGGATCCACAGATAAACCATGTCGTGCTTCATCTAACTGGAACAACCGCTGAAGGTGACAGCGTCTACACTGGGAAGGACACGACATATTGGACGTCACCGAGTCGCTCAGACTACGTGTTCATGGACGTAAACATGTACGAGATCCACGTCGATGAGTCAGGGCAAGTCGTTGACTACTACTACGAGGAACACGAGTACTATCAGTACACAGGGGAGTAACAGCCCTTTCAGTCTCCCATCTTTTTTCAGCGAACGTAAGACTAACGAAAGCCGCGGGTGGGGCTGTCCTTGACTCGGTTTACCCTGTGTCGGGGTCGGCTGTGGCTCCTTTGAAGGCGAGGTTTTCTCTGAGCCCGGTCTCGTAGACGGCGAGCAGGGCGCTCATCTCCCTCCTCAGGTCGTCTATGACTCGGACGGAGACCGAGGGCATGTGTTACACCTTGTATATACGACTTGTAACGCATGAGCTATACTGGGTGTCTACCTGAACGCAGGCCTCCTTCATTTTTTATTATTCCAGGGTCAATGGATAACTGGTTGCGGTTTTGGTTGTCGGAATCGGCGTGATCGGGTGTGGCAGCATCTCGTGGTACCATCTGAGGGTGATCCAGTCGCTGGGCTCAGCGGAGGTCGTGGCGGCGTATAACAGGAGCCCGGGGCCTCGGGAGAGGTTCGGAGCGGAGGCGGGGCTGCCCTCGGGCTCGCTGTACTCGGGCATATCTGAGATGCTGGGGCACGACGGGTTGGACGCGGTGGTCGTCTGCCTGCCCAACAGCATGCACTCGAGGGTGTCGGTGGAGGCCATGGAGGCTGGGCTCCACGTGCTCTGTGAGAAGCCCATGGCCACGAGCCTCCAGGAGGCGGAGCGTATGGTGGAGGCCGCGGAGAGGAACGACAGGAAGCTGCTCATAGGGCTCACCAGGAGGTTCACCGGGGAGTCCGTGGCCGCCAAGAGGGTCGTGGACGGCGGCGGGCTGGGGGAGGTTTACTACTCGAGGGCCGGGTGGGTGAGGAGGAGCGGGATCCCCGGGTGGGGGAGCCAGTTCACTAGGAGGGAGCTGGCGGGCGCCGGCCCCATATATGACATAGGGGTGCACGCCCTGGATAATGCTTGTTGGCTGATGTCAGACTTCAGGGCCGAGGCGGCGCTGGCGTCGAGCTACTCCAGGCTCGGTCCCACGCGGAGAGGGCTGGGCGACTGGGGTGTACACGACTTCGATGGTTACTTTGACGTTGAGGATCTGGCGGCGGCGCTGGTGAAGATGAGGAGCGGCGTCACCGTCGTTTTCGAGGTGAGCTGGGCCGCCCACGTGCCCGGGCCCCGGTACACGGTGAGGGTGCTGGGGGAGGAGGCCGGGCTGGACCTGGAGACCATGACGGTGTACAAGGACGGTGAGGTGGATGTGCCCATCGCGTACGAAGAGGCCGACCCCTACCTGGAGGAAATGAGGCACTTCGTGGACTGTGTAAAGGGTGGTGAGGCGCCGTTGACTGCGCCAGGGGAGATGCTGGAGCTGCAGGCCACGCTGGACATGATATTGATCTCTGGCAGGGAAGACCGGGTGGTGAGGAGAAGCGAGTTGTAAGGTGTTCAAGTCCACGAGCGGTTCTCTGCATTCTCAATTTTCATTAACTACGTGATTGTGGGGACGAAGATGGGTTAGATGTGTGCGCGCTGTTTATCGCGAACTCGTTTAATGACTGCTCTAGATGTTTGTGCATGGACACCGCTTGTATGGACTTATTACCACGTTTACTTCGTTACTGATTATACCTTCGAAATTCAGCTTGTTCTCTATAAACCAGTTAAGCTCCTGCATATCTTTAAAAATGACTTCGACGAAGATGTCCCACCCTCCCGTGGTTCTGTATATTACTTGAATGTCTGGGTACTTCAGGAGTTCTTCAACAATAGTTGGGATCTTCAGGGGGTTTACGTTAAGCCCTATGAAGGCCTTGATGAAGTTACCCATCTTGTCATAGTTGATTAGCACGTGGAACTGTCTTATGATCTCGTCCTTCTGCATCCGTCTGACGCGTTTCCGTACTGTGGCGTCGCTTACATCTAGCTCTCGAGCGATTGCTCTATACGGTTTTCGGCCGTCTCTGCTTAAGGATCTAAGTATCTGTAGATCCAATCGATCTATCCGCATGTCGTTTCTCTTCTCTTTAAAGAGAACGTGGAACATTCTGGTTCATTTACACGATCGTGTAATCTATGTTTTCGCTCTCTTTTATAAATAATTATAGTATTTATCGTATATATACGTCTCGTTTCGAGAGCGTTTTTACTGGATCCTGATGATGCGGAACATACCATATTCCTATAATTATACGAAACGCGAACTTTTATGCCTTCAATACACCCTAAAAACGAGAAAATCTATACCGTAATAGAATGCATGACGGTCTTAACCAGTTATACCCTTATAGGGCTCTTGTTTTTCTCCGAGTAGACTCAAGGATAGAGAAAATGCTCAAGGAAGAGATACTAAGCATAGAAGGAGTCGAGGAAGCCCACTATATCTATGGGCCTTACGACATGTATGTTGAAGTCGAATTCGACAATATAGAGTTGCTGCAGGACATTGTGCTTGACAGGATTAGGAACCTCTATGGAGTAGTATCCACGATGACTTGCTACGTCGCTGAGTGAAGTCCGGAAACATACCCTTGGATGGCTCTCGCAGCCTTTTTGCCTGCTCCCATGGCACTTATAACGGTCGCTGAGCCGCTTACCACGTCTCCGCCGGCGTATACGCCGTCTATACTCGTCTTCATCGTGTCCTCGTCAGCGACTATGGTGCCCCATCTAGTTGCCTCTAATCCTTCAGTGGTCTTCTGTATGATTGGGTTGGGAGTCTGCCCTATCGCCACCACCACGTTGTCTACATCCATCATGAACTCTGAGTCCTCCACAGCTATGGGCCTTCGCCTCCCAGATTCATCTGGTTCCCCTAGCTTCATCCCGATACACTCCATTTGAGTGACATAGCCTCTGTCGTCGCCGATGAACCTGACTGGGTTTGTGAGGAACCTGAATATTATGCCCTCTTCCTCGGCGTTCTCTACCTCCTCCTCCCTCGCGGGGAGCTCTTCTCTGCCCCTCCTGTACACTATGTAGACATCCTCGGCGCCCAATCGCTTGGCACACCGAGCTGAGTCCATGGCCACGTTCCCACCGCCTATGACCGCCACGTTCCTACCCACCGTGATGGGGGTCCGATACTCTGGGAACCTGTACGCCTTCATCAGGTTGGTCCTGATCAGGAACTCGTTGGCCGAGTAGACGCCCTTGAGGTTCTCGCCGGGTACGTTCATGAACCTGGGGAGCCCCGCGCCGCTCCCGATGAAGATCGCTTGGAAGCCTCTCTCGAAAAGCTCTGAAATGGTGTGGAGTCTCCCTATTGTGGCGTCGAGGTGTATTTTCGCCCCGAGGCTCTTGACATAGTCTACCTCCGCTTGGACTATCGCCTTGGGTAGCCTGAACTCTGGTATTCCGTACATCAGCACTCCACCCGCCTCGTGGAGGGACTCGAAGACCTCCACTTCGAGGCCTTTCATCAGAAGCTCAGCTGCCACCGTCAAGCCAGCGGGTCCCGCGCCTACGACAGCCACGCGGCCATTTTTTTTATTCTTTACAGGTTTTGAGAGATGTCCGTGCCTTCTTTCGTAGTCTGCGGCGAACCGCTCAAGTCTGCCTATTGCCACAGGCTCGCTTCTTACGCCGAGGACGCAGTGTTTCTGGCACTGGTTCTCCTGAGGGCATACGCGGCCGCAGATGGCTGGCAAGGCGTTGGTTTCCTTGATCTTGGCGGCTGCCTCGACGAAGCCTCCCGTCTTGATTAGCTCTATGAAGCTCGGGATGTCGACGTCGACCGGGCATCCCTTGATGCACTGAGGGTTCTTGCAGCCGAGGCATCGGGACGCTTCTTGGATGGCCTGTTCCTCGGTGTAGCCGAGAGCGACCTCGTCGAAGTTGTTTACGCGCTCCATCGGTGTCTGCTTTGGCATCTCCACCTGTGGGGCGTCGAAGGCCATCAAACGATCCTCCTTTCCTGGAGAACCATGGCGATCTTCTCTTGGGCGGTGTAGTATCTCATCCGGGAGATGAGCTCGTCGAAGTCGACTTGGTGGCCGTCGAACTCTGGGCCGTCTATGCAGGCGAACCGCGTCGCTCCGCCTACCGTCACCCTGCACGCTCCGCACATCCCGGTGCCGTCCACCATTATAGGGAAGAGGTTCACTCTGGTAGGGATGTTCAGCGGCCTCGTTGTCTCCGCGACCAGCCTCTGCATGGAGGTGGGTCCAAACGTGAAGACTCTGTCAAAGCGGGTTTCCTTGAACGCCTTATCCAGTAATTCCGGTAAGCTGGCTCCGTTTTCGGCTTCGTCGGTGGCTATGAGCACGTTCTTACTTGCGTTCTTGATCTCGTCCAGGAGAAACAGGTGGTCTTCGCTTGGGACGCAGATGATGTTGGTTAACTCGTTGCCTGCCTCGCGGAGCCTCTTTGACAGATAGTGGTTAGCTCCTTGGAACACTCCTCCGCCGACGCAGAGAACCTCTCCATAATTCTCTATGGTAATGGCGTTTCCGAGGGGCCCGGAGAAGTTGAGTATCTTGTCTCCTTCCCCAAGGGCTCCAANNCTTGTCTCCTTCCCCAAGGGCTCCAAGCTCCTTGGATGAGACGCCTACCTCCGCGAAGTATATGGTTACAGTGCCTTCGTCGGGGTCGCTCCCCGCCATGGTTATGGGTATCCTCTCGCCTCTCTCGTGGCTCCTGATTATCACGAACTGTCCCGACTCGGCCTTCCTCGACACGGCTGGTGCGTATACCTTGAACATCTTGACGTTTGGCGGTATCTCCTGTTTCTCTGTTATCCTGTACACGTTGTCACCCTCCAGCCACCGGCGCTACCTCTACTTCCTTGAACGCTCTAACCGTCTCGCGTTCGATCTTCCCAAGCAGCTGGATTCTCTCGGTGAAGCTCTGCATGTACTCTGCGAACTCCCTGGGCATACCGGCGCTGCAGAAGAACATCTCCAGCCTTTCGCCGCTTATGCCCAGGACCTCCAAGGCGTTCTTAGCTACCTCTACCCTTCTCTCGGCGACGAGGTTGCCGTCTATGTAGTGGCACTGCTCCTTGAGGCACCCTGTCACTATTACTCCGTCGGCGCCTCCGCTGAATCCCTCGTAGATGTGTCTGAAGTCGACCCTGCCGGAGCATGGCACCATGAGTATGCGGACGTTGGCCGGGTAGCTTAGCCTCATTACACCTGCGAAGTCGGCTGCCGCGTAGCTGCACCACCTGCACGCGAAGACCAGCACCGTCGGGTTCGAGGAATCCTCTACCTCCATCCATGGCTCCCGCTGCATCAGGGCCCTGACGGCGGGCATCAGCTGGCTGTCTTTGAAGTATCTCAGCTGCATGGCGCCGACGGGGCACTCCACGGTGCAGACGCCGCAGCCTTTGCACGCGGCCTCGACCACGTGGGGCTTCCCCGAAGGCATCCACTCTATGGCGTCGAAGGGGCATCCACTGGCGCAAGCCCCGCAGCCCACGCACAGTTCCTGGTCGAGGACCGCGGTGACGGCGTCTACCCTGATCTCGCCAAGCCTCATGGGCGTTGCCGCCCTTGAGGCAGCGGCGTATCCCTGGGTGACGCTCTCCGCGATGTTCTTTGGGGCGTGGGCCGTCCCACACAGGTAGATGCCGTCAGACGAGAAGTCGACGGGCCTCATCTTGGGGTGCGCCTCGAGGAAGAAGCCGTCTGAGCCCAGCGGCACTCTCAGCAGCCTAGCCAGCTCTCGCCCCCCCTCATGCTGCACGAGAGGGGTGGAGAGGACGATCAGGCCTGGCTGTAGCTCTGTCTCTGATCCCTTGAGCGTGTCGTAGACCCTCAGGTCGATGGTTCCGCTATCAGCTGATACCTCCGGCGGCCTCTCCGGGACAAAGTTGATGAACTTGACTTCCTTGTTCAGGGCCTCCCTGTACAGCTCCTCCAACTCGACTCCGTATGCCTGGAGCTCTCTGTAGAGTATGTGGATCTCCGAATCTGGGTTGAGCTCCTTCAGCCGTACGGCGTTCTTCAGCGCAACGCCGCAGCATATCCTGGAGCAGTAGGTTCTCCCTTTCTCCTCCATGCTGCCAACGCACTGGATGAACGCTACATGGTCTGGAACGTTGAACGAGCCTTCACGGAGCCTTTCCTCGAGTTCTAGCTGTGTCACTATGTTGGCTGTCTCGCCGTAGGAATAGTATCCTTCGGGGACGAAGGCCTCTGCTCCGGTTGCCACGATGATGGTGCCCACCTCGGTGGAGATATGGTTCTGGTTGGTCTGGATCCCTACGCTGAAATGGCCTATGAAGCCGCTTACATCCACGACCCTAGACCCTGTGTAGAGCTGTATCCTATCGTTGCTTCGCACCTCGTCTATCATGGGTTCGAGGAACTTCTCAGCGTCTCTGCGGGTCGGAGACAAGTCGTACAGCTTCTTCACCAGGCCCCCGGGTTCGCCCTCCTTCTCCACCAGTATGACTTGGAAGCCCTGTTCCGCCAGGGCGAGGGCGGCGGTCATCCCGGCTACGCCGGCCCCCACCACGAGGGATGTGGGGGTGACGTCGATTTTTCTCCTCTCCTCAGGCTCCAGGTACGTCGCTTTCGCCGCGGCCATGTGGACCAGCTGTTTAGCCTTCGCCGTCGCGGCGTCCTTGTCACCGTGGACCCATGAATCGTGTTCACGTACGTTGACCATCTGGAAGAGGTACCTGTTGAGCCCCGCCTCCTCCACGGCGTCCATGAACAATGGTTCGTGGGTTCGTGGGGTGCACGCCGCGACGACGACCCTCTCCAGCCCCTCCCTCTCGATGGCCTCCTTGATGTGGTTGATGCCCTCGGAGCTGCAGGTGTGGAGGTTATCCTCGACGTAGGTTACCCCCGGTATCTTGCGGGCGTACTCGGCGACGCTAGGCACGTCGACGACGCCGGCTATGTTGGTTCCGCAGTGACATAGGAACACCCCTATCTTTGGCGCCTCTTCCTCGCTCATCCTGCAGCCACCTCCTTTGGGGCGATGACCGAGATCAAGGACGCCGCTCCGCTGGCCTCCGCGATGGAGTCTGGTATGTCCTTCGGGCCTTGGCAGAATCCGCAGACGTAGACGCCCTCACGCGTCGTGCCAACAGGTTCCCTAAGGGGCCTCGGCTGGGTGAAGAAACCGTGCTCGTCGACATCAACCTTCAGGGTCTCGGCTAGAACCCTGTTTCCAGGGCTCGGGGTGAGGGCCGTGCAGAGCACAACCATGTCCGTCTCTGCTAGGCTTACGTCGCCGGTGTGGGTGTCCTCGTACCAGAATTGGAGCGTCTTGGTCTCGGGGTCTTCCCTGATCTCTCCCGGCTTCCCTCTGACGTATTTGACTCCATACTCTTCCTTCGCTCTCTCCGTGAACTCCCTGAACTCTTTCCCGAAGGCCCTGAGGTCTGTGTAGTATATGGTTACCTCTACGTCCGGGACGTGCTCCTTTGCTAGCATCGCCTCTTTCGTGGCGTGCATGCAGCACACCGCGGAGCAGTAAGGGTATCCCTCGCGTAGGCTCCTGGAGCCGACGCATTGGATGAAGGCGATGCTGCGTGGGTGCCTGTTGTTTGAGGGACGGAGCAACTCCCCCTCGGTGGGGCCCGTGGCCGTTATCATGCGCTCGAACTCCATGGCGGTGACGACGTCGCTGTACCTCTTGTACCCATACTCGTTGATGATGGTGGGGTCGAAGGGCTCAAGCCCCGTGGCCACGACAATGCCTGAGGCCTCTATCTCAAGGGCCTCCTCTTTCTGCTCGTAGTTTATGGCCTCTGTCTCGCAGAACCTCTCGCAGGTTCTGCAGACGCCCTGCGTCAAGTAGAGGCAGTGCTCAGGGTCGATGCTGTAGACGAGCGGCACCGACTGGGGGAAAGGCAGGTAGATGGCTTTCCTGTCGCTGAGCCCCATCTGGTACTCGTCTGGCACGCGTACAGGGCACCTCTGGGCGCATACGCCGCAGCCTATGCAATTGTCCTCGTCGACGTACCTAGGTTTCTTCGTCACCTTCACAGCGAAGCTCCCGACTTCCCCGGAGACCCCGGTTACCTCGGAGTTGGTGAGGAGCCTGATGTTCGGATGCCTGTAGACCTCGATCATCTTCGGCGCGAGTATGCAGATGGCGCAGTCTAGGGTCGGGAAGGTCTTGTCAAGCAGCGCCATCTTGCCCCCTATGCTCGGCGTCTTCTCTACGAGGGTCACTTTTTGGCCGCCGTCCGCCAGGTCGAGAGAAGCCTGGATGCCGGCTATCCCCCCGCCGATCACTACAACGGATGACTCCACCGCCTCAGCCTCCGATCTTCTCGATCACTTCATTCACCGGACTCATGTTGAAGTCTAGGCCCAGCTCAAACGCGTCCAAGCCCAGGGCTAGCCCCAGGAGCTGGGTGATGTAGAAGACCGGGAGGCTCAGCCCCTCGTCGTGTATGATCTTGCTGACGGCGTCCTGCCTCGAGTCGAACATCTTGAGGCAGAACGGGCAGTTTGTTACGAGCCCGTCGAAGCCTCGTCTCTGGACGGCTTGGACCTTGTAGCCGGTCAGCTTGAACGCAGCCTCGTAGTCGCTTATCACCAGGGTCGCTCCGCAGCAGTCCATCTTCTCCGGGTAGTACCGCGTCTCCGCGCCTAGGGCCTGGGTCACCTCGTCCAGCAGCCTGGGGTCCTCGGGGTCGTCGGTGTACTTGAAGTCGCTTGGCCTCAACGCGTGGCAGCCGCAGTGTGTGGCGAAGCTTAGGCCCGATAACGGCTTTTCTACCTCTCTTTCTATCCTCTCCACCCCGATGTCCTCGTGGAGGACCTCTAGTATGTGCCTGACCCTTTTGCCTCCTCTGTACTCCAGGCCCTCGTTGCTGAGAGCCTCGTTGATGTAGTCTCTGAACTCATCGTCGGAGTCGAGGTAGTGCTTCACCTCGTTCAGCGAGGCGTAGCAGCCGTTGCAGAGTGGGAGCATGTCGAGGCCGTCCCTCTCGGCTACCGCGAGGTTTCTCGCCGAGAGGTAGAACCACGCCGAGTCGTTGAAGCTCCTCAGGGGGTAGCCACAGCAGCTGAAGCCATCGGGGTCGTGGAGCCCCACCCCTAGCCTGGGCAGGGTTTTCCTGGTGGACATCTCGTAGCCGTACTGCTGAGTGTATATCCAGCATCCTAGGAACAGCGCGTACCTCAACGACGTGACTCCTCCAGAACCTTGGTCAACCCCTTCAGGAACCCCTCCATGTCGGCTGGGCCCTCGAGGTCGGGCAGGCCGAGGTCGCTCCTCTCGTAGTTCTCGAACTCCCTGTCGAATATCTCCTGGGGCAGCTGAATGGCTCCGTGCCTCTTGATGGATGCATACAGCATGTTGAGGTCCCTGGGGTAGTCGTATCCCTTCAGCACAGCCAAGTTTTGGAGGTATATGACGATGTCGTAGGGCGTGATCTCCCGTGGGCAGCGCTCCATGCATTGGTGGCACTGGGTGCACATCCATATCGCGTCGGAGCCGAGCAGCTCCTCGACGAGGTCTCGCTGGGCCATCAACGCGATCTTCCGTGGCCTCAGCTCGAGGTACCTGGCGGCCGGGCACCCGCTGGAGCATTTACCGCACTGGGTGCACTGTTCGGCCACGCCGACGTACGCCTTCTCTTTCAAGGATAAACGACTTAACGCCATCATCTGTCATGCTTCCACTCCGAGCGTCGGTTTAAGTTCCCAAGCCAATGAATGCCATATAGGGGCATGATCCGTTGCCTCGAGGAGACTTGGCTCTAGTTTAGAGACAGATCTCGCCTTTTTTATAGTATTGCGCATGCAATTGTTCTTTTTTCGAACAATCTAACGTTAATCGTCCTCTTTAAGAACCGATACTGCGTATTATGACATCGCAAAAAGAAGAAAGCCCTCTTTCCCTATATTTCCTTCCATATTAAAAAATGACAAAGAATATTTATCTATTCATGTTAATTACGTTTCTCTTATCTCGGGGTTTTAATACAGTAATTTACCTCGGGGAGACGCATGGGTGTGCCTCATGTTGATACGAAACTACGGTTACGCGTTCTATGCGTATGTGGGCTTGCGTGCGTACTGTACTTATTTTAGTTGATGAAGAATATGCGCCCAGACATACCTCACCTTTTGAAAAACACCATATCTGTGGAGCCGAAGACGGGTTCGTTAATCTGGGCACGTTTCCGGTGTCTGTAACAGCGGTGGTTGGAATGTGGGCGGGNNGCGTTGGTTGGAATGTGGGCGGGGGGCCGGTGTTGCCTGTGGGTTTTTGTGCCGCTGTTTCCACTTTCTTGAGTCTGTCCAGGATGAAGCTTGCTGCGGAGAGTAGGCTGAGGAGCATGAGGGCTAGCTCTATGTTGGCTTCATTGTGTTGGTCGATGGTGAATGTGACGGCTCTGGTGGGGTGGACGGGGTTGTGGTGTGTGACGACAGGTCTGTGGATCTCACGGGAAGCATAGCGGAGGCCATGGGGACAACGGTGGTCCGGCACGACCGTAACATGGGGTACGACGCCGCGCTGAGGACGGTCTTCAGGGTGATGTAGGGGCTGAAGTCTTCCCTTTTTTAATATAGATTGTCAGCTGTTTTCTTCTCTGGTTTGGATCGCGGAGATTTGTCTAGGCGGGTTTTCCCGTTTGTGCTGGTGTTCAGCTGTGTCTGGGTGCGCTGGGGCTGCTAGACTATTTCGAGGTAGTATACTATCCCATGATCCGCCTGGTAACTGAGACGATTCATTTCAGTTTGGGGGTCAGTCTGGTGGTTCCTTTGCTGGTGTTGACGGTGGCCTGGGCTGTCTGTGTGTATTTGTTGGGGAGGTGGAGGCTGCTTTTGGCTGTGATGCCCTTGGTTTTATGTGGGTTTGACTTGAGTTTGGGATTATCCCTTGCTTCTCTTGTGGCTGTGGGTGTGTATGGGGTGGTTGACCGGGGGGCGTTCGTGAGGGCGCTGCTTGTCGTATTAACGGGTTTCAACGGTTTGTCGCCGGCTCACTGGGTCATCTTCGTCTCATTAGGTTTAAACAGTCCTTTAGGGGGGGTTAGGTAGGTTGTCACTGGATGTATTCTTCTTTTTATCTTCTCTTGCTCCTTTTATCATTATCCCGGTTCTTTTCATCGTTTTATTTAGGCTGTTGATAAATCATAGTCTGAACGTTGAGGCCCCGACTTTTTCCGTTGAAAAGAAAGAGATGACACCTAGACTTTGGGGATACTTTTTGTTGTTAGGGGTGTTCTGTGCTTTGTACCCTTTACTTGCCAGCCGTAAATCCAGGGGGTGTAGGGGTCGGTGTTGATATCTTCTATTATGTTCGATGGGTTGATGAGGTCAAGCTGGACTGGTCTAACCTTTTTGACGTTGGTAGAGGTTCGAGGCCTTTCATGATTTTATTCGTTAACACGCACCGTTGTTGACCTGAATCCTTTCCGAGGCATACTGTATAATACAATAGAAATAGTGAAAATATACTATTTTTAAAGTACAAATATTAGATGGTAAACCTTGGCAAGATTAACCGCTGTGTATACCTTTATCAATGGCGATGTCCGAGCAACTTCGGAGGGGTAGACAAAGGAATGTACCTGAGCAATCTCTCCTGATTCAAGTACATCCGCCTCTCCACCACAAACCACAGAGTTTCAAACACCGCCCCAAGCACCCCTCTCCGCCCAGCTCAGATCACCGACAACAATGGAACCCCATGCATTAGATGACCGAGTACGTAAAGGCGCTGAAGCAGCACCAAACAAGGAAAAAGGAGCCATGCTCGACGCTGAGCCATGCATAGGGTACAGATACTCACCGCAGGCTCCGCCGACCAGCAGGCCAACATGATCAACGACCTAGATCAAAACCTGATGGAGGAGCACAACGTGAGCCTCGTCCTAGTCACGGGAATANNGAGGAACAGACACGCCCAGCACGAGGAGGGCCGCTTGGAGCCTGCTACGCCCATTCGTACACTGCGAGGATAGCATGGGAGGAAGCAGGCTTAGGGAGACTAGGCTGGACACCTATCTGACACGATGGAACCACATTTGCCAGCGTAGGTGAACACGTTTATCACCAGCCCCTCAACCAGCATAGCCATGGATCGACGCGCAGTCAACAAGGACATCGAGACCCTGACCCAGTTCATCAGGATCTACTGCGACGCCAAACACAACGACATCCAGAGAACGAGCCACGGAGACGGCTCAACCCCGGGGTTGTGCCCAGAATGCGCGGAGCTCCTGTCCTACGCCGCCGAGAGAAGGGAACGCTGCCTCTTGGACCCCAAGCCTTCCTGCAAGAACTGCCGCATCCACTGCTACGAGCCCTCCATGAGAGCCAGGATAAGGGAGGTCATGAGGCACTCGGGGATGCACCTGATAAAGCGCGGCAGGCTCGATCTGCTGCTACACTACTTCCTCTAACCCGCATCTGGTCGCTGACAGTGCCGCGCAAGGCCGCGGCACGGAGACTCGAAAACCCTCGTACGCTCCAACAGAGACGGCCAAGACCCCGGCCATGGATAAAGACCATGATCGGAGCAAATGCTAAACAAGAGACCGCTCTCCATTCGCCCCAGACGTTTCTCTAGCCGCCACGCCTCCCCTCAAACCAATTATACACGAAACACCATATTCTATTCGGAGAACACACTATGGATCTATTAATCAAGGACGCAGACATCATCGACGGCACAGGGAAAAAACCATACAAGGGATCCATCGCCGTCACAGGCGACAAGATCACAGCCCTGGAGGTCGAGGCCGACGCCGATGAAACCATAGACGCACGGGGCCTCACGGCTGTGCCCGGGTTCATAGACTCCCACAGCCACGCCGACTGGTCCATGCTGTTCTTCCCCAAGTGCGAGAGCTACATACTCCAGGGAGTGACCACGTTCGTCGGCGGCCAGTGCGGCATGTCCCTGGCGCCCATAGGCGACAAGATTAACCTCCCCGGCATCGCCCGCGACCACCTCCAGGAGCTCATCAGGTACAAGTACTACCCCAAACAGACGGTCTTCGAGAGGGATCGGGTCAACGAGGTCATGGAGAAGCACTTCGGCTGGACCATAGACTGGAGGACCAGCGCCGAGCTCTTCGAGGCTGTGGAGAAGCGTGGCATAGCCTGCAACTTCGCCCCGCTGGTGGGCCACAACACGGTTCGGAGGACGGTCATGGAGGACGACTTCGAGCGCGCCTCCACAAAGGAGGAGCGGGAGGAGATGGCGGAGCTCATCCACGGCGCCATGGGGGACGGGTGCCTGGGCATGTCCGTGGGGCTGGACTACGACCCTTCCTGCTTCGCGGACCGGGACGAGCTCGTGACGCACGCCTCCATAATGAACGAGTACGGCGGCGTCTACGCGCCCCACTCACGGCGCACCGGCAGACGCCGCAACATAGCGGCCGGCCACCGCCAGCACGACAAGATCGACGGCATCCACGAGGTGCTGGACATCTGCAGCGCCAGCGGGGTCAGGATGAACATCGCCCACCTCTTCACGGGCTGGTACGTGCAGCCCCAGGGCTACCCCCACATGCTGGAGGAGGCGAACAGGCGGTCCACCTTGAAGGTCATAGACGACGCCCTGGAGGAGGGCATGGACTTGAGCTTCGACGTCATCCCGACCGCCCTCCCCACCCGGTATGGGGGCTGGCAGTACCTCTGCGCCCTGTTCGAGCCCTGGCTCAGGGAGAAGGGCAGCAGGGACGAGTTCGCCGAGTGGCTCAAGGTCGAGGACTTCAGGCAGGAGGTGAAGGAAGCCATACGTTCGGGGAAATGGTTCATCCGCGTGGCCTATAACCCCAACACCAACCCCCGCTGGGCCGAGAACATCACTGTGCTGGAGCACAAGAACAAGGAGACGGCGAACAAGACCATCGCGCAGATAGCCGAGATGCGGGAGACAGACGCCTTCGACACCTGGCTCGACCTCATAGCCGAGGACCCAGACGCCAAGTCCGCCATCGCGACCGTGTACCCCAGCGGCACCGTGGACCCCGACGCCCCATACCACGACATATTCTACCAGCACCCTGTGAGTTGCGTAGGAGTCGATACAGGCGTAGACGACTACAAACACGTGCCCAAGGCCCCGCCCTGGACGATCCGAGGCATCAACAACTACTCGGCTTTCGTGGGCTTCTGGGAGAAGTTCGTGAACAAACAGAGATCGTTGACGCCAGAGCAGGCGGTGCACAAGACCTCGACACAGGCAGCCAACAGGCACGCCATCAAGGGGAGGGGGGCGTTGAAGGAAGGGCACTACGCCGACATCGTGCTGATGGACCTGCCGAAGATGAAGGTCACCGGGACCGCGCTTGAACCCAGGAACCAGCCGGGGGGCATAGAGTACGTCATCGTGAACGGCGTGCCGGTCGTGGAGAAATCCAGGCACACAGGAGCCACACCCGGCGTAGTCATAAAACGAGGATGACTTTAAACCCAATTTTTTCCCGTTATACCATCCAGACTTTATGCATTGTTACCATGAGGTGGCCATGGCCCAGATATGAAACGCTTTCCGGGGCTTGGAAGGGATATGGACACGTAATCCACTGAGCACAGCCGCCGGGACCCGCTACCCCTTGAACAAGATCCTATGGGGCTTCAGCACCTCGTCCCACGCCTCTATCACTGTCTCGCAGCCAAACACCGTCAACCTGCTGGCGTCCAGCCTCACCCTACCCGGGCCCGTCTCCTGGAGCAGGAAACCCGCGAACAGGGCGGCCGGGCAGATGAACCGCTCGGCGCGTAGGCNNGTAGGCTTCTGCAGTTGTTCCCGAAGACACAGTTACCCACCTTGACCCTCCATGACGTTCCGAACCGCGTCTCCTCGGACTCTAAGCCTACATCCTCGGCCAGCTCGTTCACCTCCAGGAATCTGCAATACTTCGTCAGGGTCGCTGCCGGGTCGTTGTACTCGATCAACCCCAGCAGCTTGAAGTCTATATAGTGGTACATGGTTTCGTGCAGGTACTTGGTCATCTTCTTCATGCGGCTCCTCGGCACTATGCCCATCGCGAAATGCATGAACGATAGAAATAGGTCGTGAAAGAACTTGGCCAGCTCCATGTCATCTATGCGTATACACTCTTCAGACATTATATCAATCTACGTTCCAGTGATTATAATAAAGATATGAAGCATGAATACATTCTATTAATACTAAGAAACATCACTAATCAATATATAAATAAAACATGAATATTTCTTAATATACATATTTCTGATGCCTGCTGTGAAGAATATACATGAAGAATCATTGTACCCTGACAGATCATGAAGGTTAATGACGTTAACATTTATTAAACAAACACAGATAACCTTACCCTATGACCCATAAGATATCACGCGGGAAAGGTGATATCGGGGCCAAGCTCAGCTTCATGCGGTACACGCTGGCCCAGTACCACCTCCTGGAAGACGTGGCCATGTTCGCCACAACCATGCTGCACTCCGTAGTGCCCACCGACAAGATCGCGCTGGCGGTCATCGAGGACAAAATACTCAAGTCCGTCAGCACCATAGGCCCAAGGGTCGTCATGGACCTCAACCTCGACTGGCCGAGCATAAACGCCCGGACGGTCGAGACCATGGAGACCCAGCTCGTCAACGACACCCGAGACGACCCCGACTACTTCCCCGGCAACGGCCGCGACGCCGTCACCATGCTCTCAGAGCTGTGCGTCCCAATGATCCACGGGGACACGGTCATCGGCACCGTAAACCTGGAGTGCCGCCGGGCCGGCCGTTTCACCGAGGAGGATAAGGAGGTGGCCGAGGCCTTCACGCGGATGATCGCCGAGGCCGTGCACCGGGTGCAGGCGGACGCGCCCACCGGCGAGCCGCGGATGAGCCGCGGCGTCAAGAACCGGTCCACCACGGACAACTACTACGGCATCCTCGCGGCCGTGTACAACGGCGAGACGGTGCTCAACAGGATAGTCCACAGGGTGGCTCTGCCCTGGAAGCGGGGCAAGGAGATGGTGACCAACCTCGTGGAAAAGGGGTACCTCAGAAGGGAGAAGATCTCGGCCGCCCGCTACGTCTACAAGATCACCGACACAGGCGTCAGAGCCATGAAGACGTACGACGGCATAACGGAGAGGCTATGCACATGACTGCCGGCCCCATCGAGCCGCAGAGGCAGTCCACGATCAACGGCCCGGCCGCCTGAGGAAACCCCTACCGCAGGCAATCAATGAAGGATAAAAGCGTCAACACACACGTATAGGAACCCCCTGCAGAGGCAAGCCAGAGAGGCGGCCTCGTTCATCGCCCCCCGGCTCGCAGGCCCCACGCCCCGACCCCAACCTATTCAACATTTGCTAAAAACATGGAAACATGATAACAACCGCCGTTTCAACCAAAAACAGCCAATACAAAAACAACAACACCATAAAAAAAACCATAACCAATTAAAAAACAGAGAAACAAATAACCAACCGCACACCGAAAAAACGCTTATAACAAGTAACCAGTTACAACGGAAAAGCCGACTCTCCCCCGAACACACACGCCCCCCAGCACCTCCCCTCTCTACGTCGCCCCGATGACCCGGCTCAACGCCTCCGGGAGCCCCGCCAGAAAGTCGCCCAGCTCCGGAAGCACCAAGCGATCAATGAGGGCGACGGTGACCGCGACGCCCACAACGCCGTACACGAAGCTCACCGGATAGTGAAAAGTCTCCACCGTGGGGCTGGAAACCCACCAGCTCAGAGGAGCCACATCGTAGCCCGTCAGGACCAACGTCAAGACCACGCG
>JABAOC010013978.1_pt1 | contig 26746 bp, 23 predicted proteins | sample 7062161 | NCBI WGS metagenome assembly JABAOC01 (sample SAMN14538625, study PRJNA623070) | marine sediment metagenome | biome: marine biome [ENVO:00000428]; feature: marine pelagic biome [ENVO:01000023]; material: deep marine sediment [ENVO:00002113] | place: India: Gulf of Khambhat ... | reverse complement strand
CAACGACTCATTAATAAATTTAAAATGATAATTTCGAGAAATTCTTAGCCACAACTCCCAATCTTGATAACGAGGTAAGGCTTCATCAAACAAGCCTGCTTTATCAAAACACTCTCGCCGAACCATGGCAGCTGGTAAAGCAATAAAATTATCTAATAATAGCTCTTGATAAAGGTTTCCTTCTTTTTTCTTAACCTCGGGCAGGGGCAAAAATATTTCGCCTTCGCGAAGGATTCTTTTTAAACCAGAATAAACCACCCCAACTTTTTTATCCGCCTTTTTCAAAATTTTGATTTGTTTTTCCAGCTTTTCTGGTAGCCAAAGGTCATCATCATCATTAAAGGCAATCAATTTTCCCTTAGCCTTTTTGATGCCGATATTCCTGGCAGCAGCAGCACCTTTAGATTTGGCTAAACGAAAATATCTAATTCTTTTGTCTTTAAATGACTTAACCACTTCAGGCGTTTTATCAGTTGAACCATCATCAACCACAATCAGTTCGAAATCCTGATAGGTTTGACTAAGAACGCTCTTAATTGATTTCTTCAACCATTTGGCCCGATTAAAAGTGGGAATAATAATACTGACGGTAGGTCTTTTTTTCATTGGCTAAGTAATTTCTGATAAAGACTCACTAATTGCTTATTTAATCTATCACTATCATACCGTTTCTCCACAAATTTCCGTCCAGTCCGACCCATTTTCGGCCAGATTTGGGGATGGGTAATAAGATATTCTAATTTTTTTGCTAATGCTTTAACATCGCCTTCTGGCACAAGGAAGCCTGATTGACCGTCTAAAACTCCTTCAGAGAAACCGTTGTGTAAGGTGGCAACCAGTGGCAATCCACAAGCTTGTGCCTCTTGTAAAACCAACCCCTGTCCTTCTTGGTCGCCACTTTTGGTGGTTAAGCTGGCAAGAATAAAAAGGTGGGATTGTTGATAAAGTTTTTGGATTTGATTTTGATTTTGCCAACCCAAAAGTTTTATCTTTTTTTCGGCCTGGAGTTGCTTAATTAACTTGCTTAGTTCATTTTTTAAGGGACCATCGCCAGCAATTTGATATTCAAGTTGGGGATGCTTTTTAAGCACTTGGGCCACTGCTTGAATCGAATACTCAATTCCTTTTTTCTCCTCTAATCTGGCAACCGTTAAAAGCTTAATTTTCTCATTAGATTTAAGAGTTTTGGATTTGAAAACAAACTCCTTTATTCTTAAAGACTCTGGCAATTTTATTATTTTATTCTTGGGGCAACCAAGAGCCTCCACTTTCTTTTTAGTAAAATTAGAATTAACCGTTACTGCTTCTGACTGACGAAACACCTGGCGGTAAGTATTCTTACCTTGCTTCTTAACATAGATGCTAAAGTCATAGCCATGAAAAGAAGTAATAATCTTTCCTTGGATAAGACCAATCTGTCTAAGGAAAATTGCTTGTTTTCCGTTCGGCCCGAAATGACAATGAATAATGTCAAATCGTTTATTTTTGATAGCCAAAGCCCGAAAAAACAAGTCCAGTCTGGCTCGCCTATTGACTTTTAACTTGCTAAAAAGAAGTTTCAAACAACTAGGTTTGGTCAACAGAGCTAACCAAAAAAGAAAAACAAATTTCGGCCAACGAAAGAGGCGATTTTCAGGAACATTAAGACAATGAGTTTTATTTAAAAGTTTATATTTTTTCACCAAGGGGTGAACCAGTTTGGTTCTTTCTTTTTTTGAAGGATAAATTTCTATCTCGAAACCTTGGTCGATTAAACCAACAATCTGGTTAAGAATAAAAGTCTCGCTTAAAGTTGGAAATTCGCTAACAAAAAAAGCTATTTTCATTTGAGTAAGGCTTTAAATTGTTTACTAACTACCTTAATATTAAACTTTGCAACAGCCCTTTTTCTGGCTGACTCCCCCATTCTTTTTGCTAGCGGCTGGTCTAACAAGAGCTTTTCCATTGCTCTCGCTAATACATCTGGCTGGGAAGCATCAACTAATCTTCCCGCTTTCCCTAAAATCTTGGATAAAGGCTCAATATCGCTTGCCAAGCAAGGGCAGCCGCAAGCCATTGCCTCTAATAGCGCTAAACCAAAACCTTCTTCCCTCGAAGGAAAAACAAAAAGAGCTGCTTGCTGGTAAAAGCTAATCAACTTTTTCTCAGAAATATTTTGATAAAATTTCACTTTTTTCTTCAAATCTTCTTTAAGGATGTAGTTTTTGCATCGTTGATAGTAATCAGAACCTTGGGCGCTAGGACCAGTAAAGGAACCGCCAAAAGGACCCACCAAATAGAGTTTGTAATCTCCAAATTTCTTTTGGCTAACTAAAATTTTAAAAGCTTTGAGGAGAGTCAATTGATTTTTGTTTTCAATAAATTTCCCTGCACACAAAAGATATTTTTCTTTTTTTTGCTTAGAGGGAATAAATTTTTTGGTATCCACTGCCGCCGGAATAACCCTAATTTTGCTTGGGTTTACCCCTTTTCTTGTCATTCTCTTTCTTTGGATTTGGCTTAAAGTAAGGACTTTCTCCGCTTGATTAACAAAAAAATGATAGATTTTTTTGGCTATTGTTTCTGGTTCAACCCAAAAATCATGGTCCATTTCCCAGGCAATTAATGGTTTTCTTTTTAGCTTAGAATACAAAAAAGAGGCAAAAAAGTTACGAGGATGGGTGGAAATAATGAGGTTGGCTTTTTGGAAGCGAATTTTTAAAAAACCACGGATTCCCCCTAAGAAAAAACCAAACAAAGAAGCAGGATAAAATTTCTTTTCTTGAATAATAGTCAACTGGTGTTCTTTTTTTAAGTTTTTTACTTGATAACCAACCAACTTTTGGATGGCCCCTCCCCTGTCGTAAAATAAGGGCTTAACACCAGTAATGTTAATTAATATTTTCATTGTTTTAACAATTGGCCTCCTTTAAGAGCTTTGCGCATGTTTATTCTCTCCTGGCTAAACAATAAATGCCGCCGCTAGATTCTTTTGCCTTTCTTGGCCTTAAGATAAACTTTTTAATCTCAAAATCATAATCATTCAAAATGCTTTTTAGTTCTTGAGAGGTGAGTAAATTAATATGGGTTGGGTGAAAAGGAACTCCTGGTGCTTCTTCCTGCTTTTTTTCATTGGTGTGAATGAGGATCTGACCATCTTTTTTTAGCCAATAATGACACTTTCTCAATAAATTCTTAAACTGGCTTTTAGGAATATGCTCAATAAAGTCAAGCATGATAATCAGTGAGAATTTTGTTTCCGGTTGATATCGAAAAATGTCTTGGTGGATAAAAAGAATTTGGGGATAAGTTTTTTTGGCAATTTTTATTGCTGCTTGACTAAAATCAAGACCAACAACTTCTGCTCCTTGCTGATGACAATAATGGGTCACTTCTCCCCGACCGCAACCAATGTCAAGAACTTTCATTCCTTTTTTAATTTTCACCATTTTTAAAGCCACTTGAAATCTCTTGACCAATTTTTTCCCACCTGATTTCAAGAATGTTTCCCAGCCGCCACAGTCTTTAAGAAAATAATCTTTGGTATAAAATTTTTCTGGCTGAAGACGGACTCTTAATCTTGCTAGTTTTTGACTGAGTTTAGTTTTTAAACCAACCATTGTTCTTTAAAACCTCCGATGAAAACCAGTATTTGCTTTTTTGCCAGACTAAAGATAACTCCAGAGTAAACAATCATCCCTAGGAAAATTAGCAATAATAAACTAGCCAAAGAAGTGGTTCTAAGAAAATATTTGATAGTCCCTAAAGCCAAAGCCATTAAAACAGAAGCCACTACTGGTGGACCCAGTGTTTTTAACCACTTTCCCCACCCAAGCTCTATTTGTTTGATAATCAAGTGTTGAGCCGGAAGAGAAATTAAAGAAACAAGAAAAACAACTAAACTCACTCCAGCAATATTCCAGCGCATGGAAAAAGGATAAATCAAACCAATCATCATTGCCAGCTGGATTGAAGTGACATAGGCAATCAACTGCGGCTTGCCCACGGCTAAGATAACTGACCCGCCTACGCCCGTAATGGCCCGGATAATCCCAAAAAGGGACAAGATTCTCAAAACCGGAACAATCGGCAGCCACTTATCCCCTAGTAAAATCTTGACCACTTCAGGGGCAAGAACAAACAAGCCAATGGCTAAAGGCAGAGCAATAAAACTCACGAGAGAAAGAGTATTAAGATAAGCTTCTCTGAGTTGGCTAAGGTCTTTTTGCAGTTTAGAATAGGTCGGAAAAGTCACTCGAGAAACAACGTGAGTTATTTCTGTTGCTGGCAGATTAGAAAACCGATAAGCTACCTGATAAAAACCCAAAGCAGCTACACCTAAAAACTTACCCACAAAAGCATCATCTCCCTGAGTTAAGAAAAAAATAATCAAGTTAGCAAGAAAGATCCATTTGCCAAATTGAAACAACATTTTCGTTTTTTGAAAATCCCATCGCCAGCGAGGTCGGTAGGGATGAATAAAATAAGAAAAAGCCATTCTTACCAAAGTGCCTGCTAAAAAGCCCAGAACCAAGGCCCAAACATTGCGCCAGAGTAAAGCTAGACTAACGGCAACGATAAAATCAGTCAAATCACCAGAAAGTTGATAAAAAAATTGTTTTTTAAAATCAATTTCTTTTTGAAAAAAAACAATGCCACTATTAATCAAGCCATTAAAAAGCAAGCCAAAAGCAATTAGTCTAACAACTAATCCAGACTGAGGAGAATTAAAAAAGATGGCCAGAAAAGGAGCAGCCAGAAAGAGAATCAAAAACAAAACGCAACCACGAATAAGAGAAATCGTCCAGGCGGTATCCAAATCTCTTTTGCCCACCTTCTGCTTCTGAATTAAAGCTTGATTAAAGCCTGTTTCGGAAAACGTTTCTAAAGTTGCCAAGGATAACAAGGCAATTCCCATCAAGCCAAAGTCTTCTGGGGCTAATAACCGAACCAATATTATTAACCGTAAAAAAGAAAACGCTCGTGAAACAATCCGGGCAACAAAAACCCAAAATCCACCTCTGATTGCCTTTTGTTTAAGAGGTAATTCAGCCATACACTAGGCTAATTCTACCACAACCCCCAACAAAAAAAGGTGCCGACGGCACCTCTTTTTGAGATCCTCAGGTGTGAAAATTATTTCACAATTAGAAAGTATCTTATTAATTTTAGTTTGTCAAGTACCACTTTCCACGCTCTTGGGCTGAAAATGGTTACGGGCAAAATCAAAAAGCCGGACAATAGCCAATTTTTAATCAGCGCTACCCGGAAGATTAATTTCTTTGTCTGACCATAATTTTTTTCCACAAACAAAAGCATTGAAGAGAAAAAATGTCGGTAAAATTCAAAACTATCTTCCTTTAATTTCTTTTTCCAACTCGCTCCGCCAATATGAGTAATTTTCGCTTCCGGGATAACCATCAACCGACACTTCAGTTTTCTCGCCCGATAGCACCAATCAACATCCTCATAAAGAAAACGATAATCTTCGTCCAATAAACCTACTTTATCCCAGGTTTTTTTGGAAGCCATTAGAGCAGCCCCTGGTAATTGGTCAACTTCAAAAGGGCGCTTTTTTGGAGAAAAACAAATTTGATTTCTTAAAAAAGGAATTTTTAAAGCCACTGGTCTAAAAACAGGATTATGATAAAGACAAACCTGCCAAAGATTAGGAAATTTCATGTAATAATCAATTTGGGGGCGGTTATTGGGTAGAATCAAAAGCGGCGAAACAGCCAAAAAAGAATCCTCCTCCATTGCCTTAGTTAATTCTTCAAAGGCACTTTTTTGGACCACGGTGTCAGAGTTAAGAAGCATGATGTAATCACCCTTTGCTTTTCTTATGCCTTGGTTATTGCCTTTGGCAAAGCCAAGGTTTTTTTTGTTTTTAATTAAAATTGCTTGGGGAAATTCTTTTTTCACCATTTCCGGTGAACCATCGGAAGAAGCATTATCAACCACAATCACTTCGGGTTTGATTTCTTGGGAATAAATCGACTTTAAGCAGTCTCTAAGAAGCTTTTTTGTGTTCCAGGAAAGGATGATAATTGAAACTTCCATCTAATTTTTTTTGTTTTGCTGCTCTAATTTTAACTTTTAAACCAACGTTTCTCAAATCAGTTCTTGACATAACACTCTAGGAATATAAAGGAAGATTTTTTTTATTTGGGAATTGCGGGTTTGATTACGATAGTTCTTTCAGCCTTTCCCGGGCAAAAACTGCAATTCCAGCTAGGAAAATTACTGTAATAACCCCCAAGCCGGGATAATAAATTCTTTGATACCAAAATTCAATCGTAAATTTATTCTCATGAACGATTTTAGGGTCAATAAACCAGCCGTTAGCGAATCCATTGGCTTCGAAATGAAACTGTTCAGCAAGAGGTTTCCTCCTCCATGAGCCAAAAACACGACACCAAAAATTTCTGTCTTCACAAAAGAGCCCTGGGTAAAGTTGTTGTTTTGGGTGAAAGGTTTGATTAAAAACCAAAAAGAAAGGTTCTTGTGAAGAGTTATCTAATGTGACCTGATACTCAAATAAATCAAGTTTATCAAAGTCAAGGTCTATTTTTTCCTTTTTGGATGAAAAAACACTTCCTATTTCCTTATTTTCTGTCAAAACTAGTATCGGTTTCGGCTCCCATTTAATGTTAACCACCAAATTGTCCAGTAGGCTTGCACTTTCAGCCACAACCTCACTTGGATATTCCAAAACAATTTTTGGCGATTTTAGGTTAGGGTTTGGACCAAGACGATACAAAAATTTATTCCAGCATTTAGTTTGAGGTAGGGTCTCTCTAACCACTTCAATTGCTTCTTCTGTGAAAACGTCTTCTCCCAAAACAACAAAATCCAATTTACTTCCCATTAAATTTCTGTAGTAAAAGGAAATATCGTAACTTAAATAGGGGTTGTAATGTTCTATCGCTAACTCCATTTTTCTTTCTTTACCTGTATTTAGTCTTTTGGATTTTTGCCCATCCACAGCATCAGAACTTTCACCGGTTGCCTCAAAAGAACCACCAGAAACTAAATTTATAAACGGGGGCAGTGTCAATGTCAGCTTTGACTTCCCTTCACTTAAAAAGACAGGATTAAAAACCAACCATTCATTATTAAAATCTCCGGTGGGTGTTATTTTTTCCGAGGCAACTACTACTCCATCTTCATATGGATCACTCTCAAAAGACCCCTCAAAGTTTTCTTTCTCAATCAAAAGAGTATAATTACCTTTTTGTGGCAAATCATATTCATATACTATTCTTTGTGGGTCCCCTCTCTCTGTTCCTATCCATTCCAAAATTTTCTGATAAACAAATAAAATTCCCGACGCCTCATTGACTAATTCATTTTTTTTCTGAACCAACCTTATTTTTTTCTCAAAATTTAGAATATAAACCTCTGTTTTAAGAATATTTTGGGCTGTATCCTCCTTACTTTCTTTCCATCCTTGCTTCAAGCTGTTAAACAAACTTTCAATATGATACTGGTGCCCTTCTAAAATACTTTTGATAACCTCCTCCGAAAAGTCCTTCTTCAAGCTTTGCTCCAGCTCTACCAACCTTTTGGCGGCATACAAAAGATGAAGTTCTATCCTATTTTTATTAGTTGCAACGGCAGAGACACTTCGTCTTTCTTTCCATTGGACATAAAAATAGAGAGGGTGATCTGGAAGAAGCCTAATGTGGGGATAATCAATATATCCCTCCCATTTTCTTTCGAGTAAAGCCTTCTTTTGAGGAAAGACAACTAATGAATCGCTATTTTCTAGGACTAATTTATTTCTTTCCTTGAAATCTCTTTCTAAAAAAAACATGAAATCACCGGATAAGAATGAGGAAAGAATAAACAAAGCTGCTTGCTCATCGTTGCCCACAATGTAAGACACATTGTTTGGGATTTCAATTTTGGGAACTTCCTCAACTTGAGCCCAAACAAACTGGCCAATTCCGAAAAAAAGCAGACAAAAACAAATAAAAATGTGTTTGAGAATCATTGAAGGTATCCTGAACTCCTCAATTGTTTTTTTAGTCTCTCTGTCCTTTCTTTCACTTTTCCTAAACTTGGCTTTAATTTTGTCTATTATTACAATCCCAATTTCCTTTCTTTAAAAGTTTACACTACCTGCTAATTATAAACAAGATTTCTTGACGAAAGTGCGCTTCTGGCTTAAAATCAAGCCAGGATGAAATTAATTGTAATGGTCCCCTGTTACAACGAGGAAAAAACGCTTCCTTTAGTAATCAAATCCATTCCCAAAAAAATTAAGGGAATTGATAAAATTGAGACTTTGGTTATCGATGATGGCTCAATCGATAAAACATACCAAGCAGCCAAAAAAGTGAAGGTTAACCATATTATCAGACATCACGGTAATAAAGGCCTAGCTCAAGCCTTTGCTACCGGAATTGAGACTGCTCTAGCAAAAGGAGCGGACATTATTGTCAATACTGACGGTGATAATCAGTATCCCCAACAAGATATTCCTAAGCTAATTGCGCCTATTCTCAAAGGAGAAGCAGAAATTGTTATTGCCGACCGGCAAACAAGCAAAATCAAAGAGTTTTCCTTTATCAAAAAGATGCTCCAAAAAATTGGTAGTTGGGGAGTAAGAATGTTATCAGGAACAGATGTCCCTGACGCCCCATCAGGCTTTAGGGCTTTCTCTCGAGATGCGGCCATGCAATTAAATATTGTCACCGAATTTTCTTACGTAATTGAAACCATCATTCAAGCAGGTAAGAAAAAAATTCCCATTACTTCAATCTCTGTTAAAACTAACCCTAAAACAAGAGAATCACGGCTTCACACCAGTATGTGGGGGCATGTAAAAAAATCGGCCGGAACAATGGTTAGAGTCTTTGCTATGTACGAACCTTTGAAAGTTTTTTCCTACATTGGGGGAGTCTTTTTTGCTGGTGGTTTTGTTCTAGGACTAAGATTTCTTTATTTCTATTTTGCTAGCAGTCGCGTGGGCGGTCATATCCAATCATTAATTTTAGCCGCGGTTCTCCTGATTATTGGCTTCCAAATCTTTCTTATTGGTCTTGTCGCTGACCTTATTGCTACGAACCGCAAACTTCAAGAAGATATCCTCTATCGACTGAAAAAGCAAAAATTAGAGAAAAAATAATCCCAAAAATGAAGGATATGAGAAATTACTGGTCAAAAATTAGTGACCGGTATTTAGATTCAGATAAGCTTGGGTGGGGCGCTGTTATTTATGCAGGAATGCCCCTTTGGTTTAATAGATTTTTTGATAATTTCCAACGCAAAACCTTTAACGTTCTAACCAGAGGTATCAATCTTCAGGATAAAAATGTACTAGATGTAGGTTGTGGAGTAGGAAGATGGTGTTTGCTTTTCAAACAAAAAAAATCTAATGTAACCGGAATAGATATAGAAAGAAAAATGTTGGAAAAAGCTAAAGCAGACGCTCGATTGAAGGGAGTTAATTTTAAACAGATGTCTTTAGAGAAATTGGATTTTGAAAACAAGGTTTTTGATTTTGTTAATTCTGTGACTGTTCTCCAGCACATGTCCAACAGAGAAAAAAGGAAGGCAATAAAAGAGATTTGCCGTGTCACAAAGAAGAGGGGCCATATATCAATCATCGAATTAATTGACATGTCTGATGACGCACCTCACGTATTTCCTTTACCATATGGGAAGTGGGTAAAAGAATTTGAAGATAACAACTGTAAATTAATTAAAAGTAGCGGATGTGAATATTCTCCCCTATTGAGGTTTTTAAGATATTTACAATATTTGTTAACGGGTAAAAAAACTATCGAGAAAAAGGCTGGAAAAGTAAAAATAGGAAAGCTGAAATGGCTTATCCTTAAAATAGTAATTTTATTATCGTATCCCATCGAAGAAATATGCAGAAGAATTTTTCCGGCTAGGCTCGCCAGACATGGCGGGTTCCTATTTCAAAAATTATAGAGAGAACAGGAATGAAAATCCTTTATATTACTCGCAAATATCCCCCTTCTGTTGGAGGAATGGAAAAAGTCAATTCTCAACTCTATACTCACCTATCAAAAATTGCTCAAACGGAACTTATAGCTTGGGGGGGTTCACAAAAATGGCTTCCTATTGTCTATCCCTATCTCTGCCTTAAAGGAATTATTAGAGCTAAAGTTTTTAAACCCGACATCATCCACTTGGGCGACGCAATGATGTCCCCAGCTGGCCTGGTTATCAAGAAAATCACTGGAGTTAAAGTCAGTTGCACCGTCCATGGATTGGATGTTACTTTTCAATTTCCGGGCTATCAAATACTAATCCCTTTCTGTCTCGCTCGACTCGACAAGATAATCTGTGTCTCCGTTGCTACCCAAAAAGAATGTTTAAAAAGAGGTGTGCCAAAGAAAAAAACCACTACCATTCCCAACGGGATTAATCCAGGTGAGTATTTCATTGACCAACCAAAAGAAAAGTTAAGAAGAAAGCTGGAAAAACAGCTTGAATTAAATCTAAAAGATAAAAAGATTTTATTAACCATCGGAAGGCTGGTAAAAAGAAAGGGGCACGAATGGTTTATTGGAAAGGTTGTTCCAAACTTACCCAAAAATGTTATTTATCTAATCGCCGGTGATGGTCTGGAAAAAGGAAATATTCAGAAGGCGATTAAAGAGAAAAGAGTGGAAGGTAGAGTTCTGCTTTTGGGGAGAGTGACAGAGGAAACTAAAAAACTTTTGTACAATAACGCTAGCCTTCTTGTTATGCCTAACATTAAAGTTAAAGGAGACATGGAAGGCTTTGGAATCGTTGCTTTAGAAGCTTCTTCTTGTGGTTTGCCTGTTATCGCCTCAAATATCGAAGGAATAAAAGAAGCAGTAAAAGATAAAAAGAACGGCTATCTTACCCCATCTACTAGCAATCAGGAATTCCTCAAAAAAATCAAAAAAATATTAGACGATCCTAACCAATACAATGCAATCTCAACATCAGCCAGGAAATTTTGTCTATCTTTTTCTTGGAATAAAATAGCTAGCCAATATTTTTCGGTATTTAATAAAACCACGGCTTTAAATTGGTTTTGAAGAAGAAAGTTTGGTAACAAATAATTTAAACAAAGGGTTAAGACACCTTCGTATTAAAGAGTTCTCGATAAATTGTCTCTAAACTCTTAGCGTGATAATTCCAAGTAAAATATTTTTCTGCCAAGCTGTGACTCCGCCTTCCCATTTTTTTCACAAAAGGCAAAACTTTTAAAATCTTCTCACAAAGATCTTCCACATCGTCAACTTTTGTCAAAAATCCATTATATCCATTCTTGAAAATTGGACAATTTCCAGCAGAGTCGGATGTCAGAATTAAGGGAAGCCCAACTGAGGCTGCCTCTAGGACAGTTAAAGAAATACTTCCCTCTCCAACAGAAGGAAGAACAAAAATATCACTCAAAAAATAGAAAGGCGGAAGCTTTTCATAGGAAATCTTACCCGTAAAAATAATTCTTTGTTTATCATATTTTAAACGCTTTAACCTCTTCAAATAAGGTCCATCGCCGACTAACAAAAAATAAAGATCTTTTCTCCGCCTAATTGCTTTTTTAGCTGCTTCAAAAAGAATATGAGGCTTTTTTCGCTCAACCATTCGAGCAACATAAAGAATAACTTTTCCTTCTTTAGGAATTTTATATTTCTTCTTCAAATCCGCAGCTTTCTTTTTATCTTTGATTTTAAAATCGAAGCCAACTCCATAATAAATCAACTTAACCTTAGAATTTGGGATTTTATAAGCCTCCATTGCCTTTTCCTCAATTTCTGATCCGATCACTATTCTATCCGCCCTAGAAAAGGTCGATTTCTCAAGTGGCATTATCATCCGATATTTCAACTTGCCTAAAAAGCTCTTCGTATTCTGCCAACGATCCCAGTAGGAATTGTGAGAAGCCGAAATGAACTTTGAAATATTTTTAGGTTTTAAACAATTAAAAAGAAAACCACAGAGCTCACTTGAGTGTAAAACATCGAATTTTTCCATTTTTAGCTTTCTTTTAAAAATTAAAAACGCCAAAACGCCAAAAGTAAGAGGGTTTTGAAATGGATGGTTGGAAATGAAAAGGGTATTGAAGTTAAGCTTTCTTAGAAATTTTTCTCGTTTTTGTGAATAACATGTCAAGACACAAACCTCATGTCCTCTTTTAGCTAGCTTGTTAGCTAATTGAAAGGCGTAAATGCCTTGTCCACCAATATTATCGGGATAGAAATCTTGGGAAACTAAACAAATTTTCATATTCTCAAATCGTTGCTTTTTTCAATCTTAATCTTATTATATAATCTTAATAAAATGTCCAGATTTAAAACAACGAAAGCATCCAGACATCTAAATAAAATAGGCCGAAGCTATTATAACACTTACGAGGAATGTGGAAGGACTTATCAAGCCACTGACCATCAGATTCATTTAAGACCTGAATACAAAACGTTTGTTAATTGGATCAGTCCAAAATCTAAAGTTTTAGACCTAGGCTGCGGGGACGGATCATTAGGCGCCTTACTGTTAAAAAAGAAGTGCAAAGTTTTAGGGGTGGAAATTGATCCAAGCGGGGTAAAATCTGCCAATAAAAAAGGCATCAAAGCTATGGTGGGAGATATTGATGCCGGTCTGGATTTTTCAGACAACGAATTTGATTACGCAACAATAAATGCAACTTTGCACATGGTCTACTGTCCAGCCTTTGTCCTGAAAGAAGCCTTGAGGGTGGGTAAAAAAGTCATTGTTAGCTTTCCAAATTTTGGCTTCTGGCTTTATCGACTAGAATTTCTTTTTTTAGGAAAGTTTCCACCCCATTCTCTTTATGGATATAAGTGGTATGATACTCGAAGTATTCATCTCTTTTCCTATAAAGATTTTTTGTCACTAATTAAAGGGTTTAATGATGTAAAAATAACTAAAACTAGATTTTTGGGAATTGATAATCGGCATTCAGATATGTTGTCTACCTTATTTCCAAACCTATTCTCAAGGGTTTGCATCTTGCAGCTAAAGAAAAAAAGTTAGTTAATGTCAAAAGGTTTTTATCATGAATTGCCTGGGTTTCATTGACAAGTCAAACCTGTAAAATCATTTTTCTTTTCTTGGGGAAGCTACTACCAGAATTGTATTCTTAAATCGCTTTGGAAAGAATTTAGAGAAACACATCCAAAGCCTTCGCAAAAATGGATAATGATTAAGAATAGCTTTTTTGGAGGGATAAAGCATTTCAAAGTAATCAGTTTCAATAATCTCAAATCCAAACCTCTTTAAAAGTTGCCTTAAGGTAAATAAATCAAACCAGCAAATATGTTCAGGGTTTCCAACAAATCTACCTTTTATTAAATTTGACAAGAAGTAATAAAATCCAAAAGAGTTGGGGGTAGTAATTATAAGTATGCCACTTCTGCGTAAGTGTTTTAAGATGCTATTAAAAAATCCGGTAAAATTACTCAAATGCTCCAACAACTCTCCAGCAAACACGACATCAAATTTTTCTTTTAAATCAAAATTCTCTGCATTAGCTACCCGCACATCATAGCCTTCAACCCTTAATTTTTTAACCTCATTTTTAAGAATGTCGATTCCCACAACTTGGGCTGCATCTTGCCTAAGTAAATGATGTAACCGTCCTGGTCTAAGAGATCCGGCAGGCTTGTGTCCTACCGCACCAATGTCTAAGACTTTTTTATTAGCTACCCAGGGTTGAATTTTCTTATAACGCTGGCGATTTAAATCATCAAAAAAATTTTTAGCCATCTCCCAATATCTTTTTATAATTCAAAATAAACTGCTTCGCGACCGCATCCCAAGAATAGATTTGCTCAACTCTTTTCCTTCCAGCACGTCCCATTGATCTGGATAACTGATCATCGCTCAGTAGTTTAAGCAATACTTTTGCCAATTTATTAGGGTTTTTTTTAGGAATAAAAAACCCACACTTCTCACTAACATTGCTATTAACACCATCTCCATTAGTTGTCACCACAGGTAAACCAGATGCCATCGCTTCTAAGTTGGTGTTGCTAAATGGCTCATAAAGAGTCGTATTGACAAAAATATCAGCTTTCTGATAGTAAGTCCGGAGTCTTAAATAATCAATTCTGCCTAAAAAACTAACTTTGGAAAAAACTCCTAGTTTTTTGGCTAAAATTTTTAGATTTTTCTTTTCTGGTCCATCACCTATTACCAAAAGTCGTGTTTTTTTTCTTTTTGTGACGATTTTGCTAAATGCCTCCAATAGACTAGTAGTATCTTTCCTTTTAATTAAGTCTCCTACCGATAATATTATTTTATCGTTACTCCTACTTTTTCTCTTCACTCCTGGTTTAAAGTAATTAGCGTCTATTCCTGAAGATATTGTTTGAAGTTTGTTTTTGTCTATATATTTTGAGGCTATTTTATAAACTTCGTCGTTAATGCAGACAACTAAATCAGCTGATTTGAGAGAGAGTTCTTTCATCAAAGTTAAAGGGTAATAAAACAACATGTATAATCTTCTACCAATACTAAACCAAAGATTTTCTTCAACACCATATTCAAGCCAGCCAGAAAATCCTTGTTTATCTTTATAAAGTGGGATTCCCTCTGGCTGAATTGGTCCAATTATCAGTCTAGGCCTGAGGCTTTTAGGAACAAAGGTCAGCAGATTAGGAAATGCTGGGCCAGCAACGGGAATTCTAGAAAAATGGTGTATTAGTTTTATCTTCTCTTTTTTTGCAAATTTGTAAGAAAAAAGAGAACATTTTAATGCAAATAGTGCCCTTTTTGACATCTCCACTATAGCGTTAGAGGAGGTGACGTCATTTTGCAAATTAATAATTTTAAAATTATGAGGAAGTTTTTTCCTTATTCTTGATTTTCCTGCAACTCCGTAAACTTCTACTCCGTTTTTCGCCAGTGCAATCATAAATTCCAAGGCTTTAGAATTAGCGCTTCCACCTATATCCTCGAGGTAATACCTAGCAGGGGCTACTAATATCTTCATATTTCTTTCTTTATAATAAAAGAGGAATTAATTCATATTCATACGTCTCTTTTTGCCTAAGATCTGTTGGAGGAAACCTTGCCTCTCCTCTCTGAATCTTTATATCTTCTAAAGAAAGCTGAAAACTAATTTTCTCATCAACAAAGCTTCGAACTTCTTCTTTCAAAAAGAGATGATTCAAAAATGCATCCCCATACCCTTTTTTCTCAACCACAAGATAGTATTTTAAAAAATCTCGGTTTTTTTTGACAAGGAAAGCGGATACTATGCCATTTTTCCATCGCTCACTATTTTGATGAAAAAATAATGGCCAATAAGTTTTAATAGAATAGTGATAACGCATGGTCGAGGCGAATCTTCCCCCGGTATCCCAATAGTCAGATGAAAAAATTAAAACCGCGTTCTGAGGAATTTTTTTGGCTAATCTTTCTAATTCGTTAAACTGACTTCTCCCCAATTTTTGAAAAAAAATCTGGCCACTAAAAAAGATATTATAACTCAAAAGAATAAGGCTAAAAACTAAAACTATCTTTCTACTCTTTCTCTTTTGTATTTTCTCCCACAAAATACTCGCACCCAAAACAGTGGCAAAGGGAATGATAACCGTCCAGTAGCGCCTTAACACCCAGGGCAAGTCCAAAGCAATTGATGGATTATATAAAAGGTAGAAAGAGGGTAAAAGTAACCCTATCACAATAAGATAGAGGCGGCTTAGTTTTCCTCTAATCAATTCAAGAGTCAAAACAATCAGTAAAGGCAAAACATTATAGAAAAGCAGAAACTCACTCACGTAGCTGATTAACCAAAGTCTGGAAGGGCCACTAGCGCCACTCATCAAAAAACTACTGTCACCGAATAGTGAATAAAATCTTCTAGTTAGGGTTTTTAAAAGATCTATTGGCAACTCAAAAGCGCTTAAAAATTGAGCATAATTATCGCCAGCAAAAAGCAAAATATAAAATGCGAATGTTACTGTTATCATCAAAAAAAATACCAGAATAGTTTTTTGTTTTTTAACAAGCGAAAAATCAACTTTATTTTTGAAAATAAGCACCCCCAAAACAAATAAAAAAGAACTCAAATAAAAAATTCCCTCAATTCTTACAAATAAGGAAGCCATAATGGGTAAAAAAGACAAAAGAAGTAATTTGTCATTTTTCTTTTTATATCCCAATAGAAATAGGTAAATACCAGTCCAGACAAGGGGCAACATTAAATTCTCGGACAAAGTTTTTCTTGAGAGATAAATGGTGGTATAGTTGGTAGCAAAAAAAAGAAGAGAAAAAAGAGCTCCCTTCCAGTTAGAAAAGAGTTTACCTATCAAATAAAGGACGAAAAAACTCCAAGCAGTCAAAAGTGTGTTCGCCCAAAAAATAGCCTGAATGCCTCCCAGTCTGTACCACAAAGATAAATAAAGCGCGTAACCAAGCGGTTGACCAAAAGTAAAAAAATTGGTCCACAGTGTCTGCCCGACTGCTGGTAGTTGATAAGGAAAATCATAGACTATCCCTTTTTTAGCCAGAATGATGGCATTGACTACATATCCTCCATAATCCCTGACGGCATCAAGATAAACATGATAGAAATAACCATTAAAAATCGCAAAAAAAACAACTCCCAACAATACAAAAAGATCGCACCTTCGATTTACAATCCATTGTTTCATTTTTAGTTTCTTGATTGATTATCTTAAAAATAACAAATCCTTAATTTGCTCGAAATCCTTTTTTGATATTTCTTTTAAGAAAATTAATATCCCTAAATAGATAGCCGCTGAAAAAATGTATAAAGAAATTAATCCTAGCAAATTTCTGCTTGGAATAAAAGAAAAGACTCCATAAACCAAAGCGCCAACAAAAAAACTAGCAAAAGGAATTTTGACAAGCCATGATTTTAGCCAAAACGCGCCCAAATCGAGGCTTGCAATAATTATGAAAACGAAAGAGGCTAAAAAAAAGGAAATGAAAGAAGCAATTGCTGCCCCATTAATTCCATATAGAGGAATTAAGACGCGGTTTAATAATAGATTAACTAATATAAACATTATCGAATAAAACAGAATTTCTTTGCCTTTCCCCAGAGCAATTAAAACTGAGTTTAAAATATTATATAAGGCAAAGAAGAAGAAGCCAAAAAGAAGGATACTAAAAGAAAATGTGGCTTGGGAGTATCTTTCTGAAAATACAATTGGAATAACAGCTTTTGAAGTAAGAGCTAAAACAGTTACTAATGGCAGTAGAAACAAGAAGGAGTAACGTAAGGCATTGGTTAACTGATCACTAACACTTTTTAGTTTTTTTCTACTAAAAGCTAAAGATGCGGCAGGTAGTATTGCTCCTGCCAAACCAACAGACAGTATGTAGGGTAAGTTGCTAAAAGTTACCGCCGCATTAAAAAAACCAACTTTTTCAGGAGAAATCTGCAGATATTTGAGTAAAAAAATGCTCATATTCTGGAAAAATGGCACCATAAAACCAAGCGCCGTGAGCAAAAGGCTCCATCTTAAGAATTGTCTCTTGTCAAAATCTGAATCTTTGCCTTTCAACTTCTGCATGAATGTAAGCCAAATACCTAGACAAAGTCCTGATAAAGCTGCTGTCAGATATCCCATTAAAACTCCAATTAATTGATAGCCTAAAAAAACCGCTAATCCCACAACCAAAAGTTTAATTATCCCCGAAAGAAAAGAAAGTAGGCTCGTCTGGAGATACTGTCTCATTCCCAACAAGAATCCACCAAAAACCGACCTAAAAATATAAAAAGGTAAGATAAAAACCACGATTCTAAGGGGAAAAATGAGAGTGGTATCTGCGAAAAAGAAAATAGCTATTGGCTCCACCAAAAGGTAAATAACTGTTGTAGAAACAACCCCTACCAAAAATTCGAATTTAATCACAAATTTGATAATGGCCCTTGAGGCCTCAGGCGTAGCTGCCACTAATTTAGTCATCGCTTGATTAACTCCAGAAACAGTCAGTGTTGAACAAATATTTAAAAAGGCAATAATTATCCCAAAAGCGCCATAAATTGATGGAGGAAAGTAGCGTCCCAAAAGAACCTGGATTAAATAGCCACTGCTCATAAAAAATAGGTGGGCAATGGTCAGCAAAAAGACACCTTTAGCAAATTTAGTCATTAGTTAATAACTCCACTAGAAGCGTATCAGGATAAGATTCAACAATTTCAAAATCTTCGCTAATCTTGATATCTTGTAATAGTTGTTCTTTTTTCTCTTCTTCTATCTCTTCGACATGAACAACTATATATTTTACATCAAAACCTTTCAATAACTTAACAGCTTCTTCGTTTGGAAATTCAACAGAAATAATAGTCATTTTCTCCCCATAGTTCTTTGGTCTAAAACCGGCGTATCCGTAGACTAATTTTTTATTATGAATAGTGGCAGGGAGTAAATAACACCAATATTGTTTAATTGGGAATTCCAAAATAACAAAATCTTCTTTTTCCTGGCTTAAAACCCGATAGACTTCATTCTTATAAAATTTATCATCTTTTATATTAACAAAATCTGGAGGATACGAGCTATACTCGCCTATTAACATTATAAACAATATTACCGTGATAAATCTGCTCAATAAATCTTTTTTCCATAATTGTTTAATTCCCATTCCCACCAATAACGCCAATACCATTAAACAAGGAATTATAAATCGACCGGTGCTTCTTAATGCTGCTACTCCAGGAAGTTGCCTAAGCCAAAAATAAGGCAATAAAACCTTTCTCTCGCCCCAAAAAAAATAAGGACCTAAAGAAAAAACAAAACAGATTAAAGCCGTAAATAAAAGAGCACTAAACATTTTCCGCTGTTTCCATTTCCTATCCCGTAAAGCAAATAAACCGACTCCAGAAAGAAAAATAGCACTAAGTCCCGGAAATAAGTATTTAATTCTCTTAATCCTTGGAAGCTCTCCTTTATCGCGTGCTACATTTTCTTCTTTTCTTCTTTCCTGCTCATGAATTTTTAGAAACCCCTCCCAATTTTTTCCATACAGTATATTGCGAGGACCTGTAATTAAAAACGATACAAGGGAAGCGCTGTCTGTAAAGCTCCTCTCTATGCTTACTCCCAGTTTTCCTTCAATAATATTGTACTTCTTTTGAACTTCAAAATATGGCTTTCCTAGGAAATATAAAAAAATAAAAAAGACAGAAAAAAAGAGTATTATCATTAGAAAAAATTTTTTCGTTGGCTTCAGAAGGAGTCTTTTTCGCATCAGTATTATTCTAACGGTTATAAAAGAAGCCAAGCTTACAATCAAAATTACCAAATAATACCAAGAAGAAAAAGCCTGCATTAAAAAAGCAACTGAAAATACTGAAAAATTCCTCCAAGATTTACTCTTTAGAAATTTCTCAAAATATAAGAATACTAATGGAAAAAACTGAACGCTCAGAATGGTAATACGAGTTTCGCCAAGGCGAAAGGGGAGAAAAGAGTAAACAAAACCTGCCACCAGTGAACCAAACCAAGATCCAGTTAGATAAAAAACAAACATAAACATAAAAAATCCAGACATCAAAAAAGACAGAAGTAACACAAAGTTATAGGTAAAAACTGGATTATGGGTCAAGATAAAGACTGGTATTCCCAACAATGACTGGATAAAAAGATGTTCTGAGAAAGCAAGGGTATTTTTAAGGGGATAAAAGAAGGGCGCATCAAAATAATTTACAAAATTAAGGGAGACCAATTTCCGGATATTATAGTTTATAATAAAGGTTCCAGTGAAATTATCGCCATTGCCGGGTAGATAGTCATATGCCTTCGAAGCCAAAGGCCAGGTCATTAATAATGAAAAAATCAAAAAAAAGAAAAATGCCACTATTATTTTTTTCATTTCTTTATCGCCTACCATCTTTTCCAAAAAATCGAAGTAATCATTTTTTTTATTGCCGGTAAACGTGAGATAATTCGATCGTAAGGGTTTTTAAGAGACCCTTTAAAATAGGCCCAACTAAAATAGAATTCTCGGTACGCCCTTTTCGCCCAAACACGAATTTCTTCATTGGAAAAATTAGGATAGCTAGGTTCATCATTTTTAAGATAATTATGTTTAGCTAAATATTCATAAAGAGGTGTTTTGGGGTAGAGATTGAGAATGGAAAATTGTGCCGAAGCTAATCCTGCATTTTTGGCCCAATCGATTGTCCTTCTCGCGGTTTCTGGACTTTCTCCGGGAAGACCCACTAAAAAGTCTCCGTGAATTTCAAAACCTAGTTTATTAGCATTTTTAGTAAACTCATCCATTTGCTTTAAGTTTATTCCTTTAGCAATCTTGTTTAAAACTTTTTGGTTAGCTGATTCATAGCCTACATGAAGACTACGACAGCCGGATTTACGCATCAACCTGAGTGAGTCATAGCCAATATCAGCTCGGGCATAACAAGCCCAAGTTAACTTAAGTTTATTGTCTAAAATTGCTTGAGCTAGTTCTTTTCCTCGCCAGCCAGGAAGAGTATCGTCTTGAATAAAAATCTCTTTGACTTCTTTCATATTTTCCAGCACCCATTTGACTTCTTCGATTACATTTCCAATACTCCTTTTGTTGTAAACTTTTCCCGGAATAAAAGAATGCACCCAAAGACAAAAAGTGCAAACCCCCCAATAACAACCCCTACCAGTAAATAAGTCAACAAAGGGATAGGGTTCTTGAGGAATCATATAGTTTTTTAAATCTAAGTGGCGATAATAAAACCGAGTAACAAAAGGAAGTTGGTCAAGCTGTTTGCCAGTCAACAATGGTCTAGCCGGATTTTTAACAATTTTTTTTCTTTTCCGATAATAAAGGTTTTTAATTTTTCCAAGAGATCGCTTTTCAACCAATTCTAGTACTGGATACTCAAACTCACCCTTAACAGCATAATCAATTGAAGTATCTGCCTCCATAACTACTTTTGGGTCAATAGAAACAAAAGGTCCTACAAAAACTAACTTAGAGCCTGTTTTCTCTTTAATTTTTTTGGAAAATTCGATGTCACTTTCTTGGCTTTTAGTCGAACTGTAAACAACTGTCCAGCCTGGTTTAAATTCGACTGATTTTTTCAACACCTCATTATTTGATAATCTTTCTGCTGGAGCATCAATTAGCTCAACCTGGTGACCTTTGCTTTCCAGGAGAGCGCCACAATAAGAAAGCCAAATCGGATACCATTGAGCCTGAGAAAGACTGACGTAGTCGCATCTTGCGTTGCGCATGTAATCTGGCAAATATGGGGGGGATAAGAGTAGGATCCTCATTTCTTCGTTGCCTTGATAGATACTTCAGTACAAAAAAAAGGCCAACTAAAATACTTTTCTAACAATTTAATTAAGCCCAGGGTTATCTTCTGTATTTTAAAACAGGCATTCCAAAAACCCAGTTGAGCAAGTTGGTGAGTAAAAACAGTTAAGAAATAAGTTGGAAGTGTTCGCCAATAAACAATTCTTTCAAACTGCCATTTTCTTTCAATCAACTGATAATCACGTCGGGTAAAGGCTGGTTCGTCTTCAGTGCCACAACCCGATCTTCTCCCCAAAAAACGAGCAACAAGCTTTTTGAAAAAAGTGAAAAAGAGGGCACTGCCATTGCCTAACAAATTAGGGGCACGATCAGTAAGACAAAGTTGGCTACCTTTTCTGGTCACCCGGTCAATTTCTTTTAAACTCTTTTCAAGTAGTCCTTGGCCTTTAATATGATGAAAAGTATCGTTAACAAAAACTGTTTTGAATTCTCTATTTTCAAACGGTAGTTGATGAGCCGAACAAACAACTCCTTTTCCCTTGGCTCTTTTCTTGGCGCCCTCGATCATCGCTGGAGAAAAATCAGTAAAAACTGGTTTTTTAAGTAACCGGGAGAAATTGCCTATTCCAGCACCAATTTCGAGAATTGGATTTTTTGGCTCCGATTCATAATTTTCTAAAATCTTTTGGTCAAAATATTGTTGATAGGGAGAATTAGCTATTTTTGTATAAAACTCTGCGTTAAGCTGCCAGTTTCTTTTTTCTTGGTCAATTACTTTTTTCTTCATTAATTAGCAAAACGGTGTTTTAATAAAGTAAGAAAAGCCTCTAAACCGTCCTTCCAAGTTAATTTCTTCCCCTCTTCATAAGTTCGGCCGCGATAAGAAATAGGCAACTCTAAAAATCTAATGTTTTTCTTGAAAATTTTTGCCGTGATTTCTGGTTCAAATTCAAATCGATTGGCATTAATTTTAATTCCTTTTAACACTTCTGTCCTGAAAACCTTGTAACCTGTTTCCATATCGGTAATCCTTTTTAAAAATAAAGCTTGCGTTAAGAAGGTGAGAAAACGATTGCCCAGATAAAGAATGCTGATTGAGTGTTTTACAGTCAAAAAACGACTGCCATAAACTACATCAGCTTTATCTTTAATGATTGGTTTGACTAATTTTGGCAAGTCTTTAGGCAAATATTCTAAATCAGCATCTTGGATAACAATGATTTCTCCTTTCGCCTTTTTTAAACCTGTTCGAATAGCAGCGCCTTTGCCACAATTTTTTCTATGTGACAGGAGTTTAATACTCTTTGGGTTTAGCCTTTTAAGAAGTTCTAAAGTATTATCTGTTGAGCCATCATTAATTACTAAAATCTCTTTTTCAAAAGGAAGTTTTTGAACCTTTTTAATAATTTGGCCAACTGTTTTTTCTTCGTTATATACAGGAATGATAATCGAAACCTTCATGAGAACCACTAATAAATTTTTCTATAAGAGGCAGTCTGTCTGTAAAAAGGATACACCAAAAGAGCGAAAAATAAAATAAGATTAAGTATAAGAAAAGGAATCATTGATAACCAAACGCGTTTAGTTAAGCCTAATTTTTCTTTTTTTGTCTTAATAATTTGGCTCGCAACAAAAATAAAGAAAAACAAAAGCAAAAGATAAATAAAAGGAAGCCAGAATTTTCCTAAAAGGAAATGGTAAATGGTTAGAAAGAAAAAGGCAAAAACCAGCCAAGGTCCAAGAATCACCTGGAGAAACTTAGTTAAATAGGTTAATTTCCACCAAAAGTTTCCTCTGATCGATTGGGGCAAAAAACGCAAAACTTCTTTAATATAAGCATGCGATTTTCTAAATTTATGAAAGAGAAATTCACTAAAGTTCTGGGGGGCACGCAGTTCTTGGGCAACAACTTCTTGGCTATAAATCACCCTTTTCTTTTGCGATTGAGCTAGAAAAGCAAGGTAAATATCATCAGCAACCACATCAAGGGGAAATTGCTGAATCAGATTTTTTCGGAAACCATAACAATTGGCAATTACAATTGAAGAAGACCAAAGCTGGCTTTCTAAAATTCTGATCTCATTTTGTTTTTGCCAATAGTAACTTTCCAAAGGAATTGTTTCCTTTGGCTTAACATGGGCACCAACCACAATTACTTGATTATCAGCAAACTCATTTACCAGGTTTTTGATTGCTTTTTTGTTTAGATGGGTATCCACATCACTAATAACAACAATTTCCGATTCAATTTCAGGTAAAGCTTTGTTAATTTGTTTAATTTTGTTTTTTAAATTTGTCCTAATCAGCTTAAACTTTTTCTTCCCAGAAAACGATTTAATTATTTGAACTGTTTTATCAGTCGAGCCGCCATCAACAAAAATGATTGCCAATTTATTGATTGGGTAATCAATTTGAAAAAGGTTTTTTATCTTTGCCTCAATTAACTTTTCTTCATTGAAACAAGGAATAATCATCGTAACTGAAGATATTTCTTTTTCGATTCTTTTCTTCTTTTTTTTAGGAATAAGTTTTAAAAACAAAATAAATCCGGCATAGCTCCAAAAAAGCAGAAGGAATAATAAAAAATAGATAACTTCCATCTTTTTGATTATAGCTTAACAGCTTAATTTACCCAACTTTTTCTGGTATACTCCAAGAAGAAATGAAAGTATTTACAAAAGCAGTCAAATTTCTTATTTGGCTTTTTTTCTTGACAATAATTTTTACCTTTAACATTTATCTCATCAATCAGGGTTCGGGGTTCACTATTCCTCGGGAATTGCTTTTTCGAACCGAGGCAGAAATTCTCAGACCAATTATTTTTTTTCCCATTATTTTGCTTTTTCTTTTTCTTATTAAGAGATTCCTCTTCCCTCTTTTTAAAAAACTTAGCCAGTCAAAAAAAATCATCCTCATTTTTACTTTTTGTTTAACCTCTGCTTTTAGTCTTTTTAATATTGTTCAGACTAATCCTGACTATGGAAGGTATCTAGCTGAAGCTAAATATTTAAACAAAAATGGAATTATTGCCTATTTTCAGAACTGGGGAAATTTTCAATATGCAGCTGACATGCCAGTAATGCCCTTTATTTATGGCGTAGCATTTAAGCTATTTGGTGAAGGACAACTAGCAGTTTTGATAGTCAACCTTCTAATTTTTCTTGGAATTCTCTGGCTTACTTATTTAATTGCAAGACAACTTTTTAATAAAAAAATTGCTTTTTTCAGCATAATTCTTTTTTCAACCACACCTTTTGTTATTACTCAAACTCCTCTCTTTCTTGTTGACCTCGGACAAACTTTCTTTCTGACCTTGTCGTTTTATTTACTAGTGAAAATTATTCAGTCACCCTCTATAAAACAAGGATTTATTGTTGGACTAGTTTTGTTCATTACTAGCCTGACTAAAATCTTTAGTATTATTTTTATAATTCCCTTTCTGGCTTTTTCTTTTATCTGGGCAATATCAAAAAAAAGAAAGAAAAAAATTTTTCATTCTTTAACCACCGCTTGGGGGTTTATGATGCTATTGGATTTAGTTTACTTTTTTTGGAAGAGAGATATTTTTTATGAACTCATTTTCCAATACATCTCACCAAAAGAAATAATCTTATCAGTAGAATCACTAGCTGTAGTTGGAGTATTTTCACTAATTATAATAATTCTGGCAAGAAAAAATCTTAATCGATTTTATTTTGCTATTCTTCCAATTATCTACCTTCTGCTTGTTCTGTTATTTTTCTATGGACAAAAACGAGCTTTCTATCTGAGGACAATTTTCGTTGCCGCCAACATTCCCTTGGCGATTCTTTTCTTTAGTTCAATCTATTTTGCTTTTAAAAAGAAATCCATTTCTGCCTTAATGCTTCTGCCTTGGTCATTGGCTGCTATCTTTATCCCCAACACCATGTTTAAATACCAACTCCCATCTTATCCAGCTATCATGATGTTGACTACTTTTTCTTTAATCTCTCTTTTTAAAAATCACAAAAGACAAATCAGATGTCTGCTGGTAGCCTTGGCTTTTTCAATTTCAATCACTTATTTCTTTTTCCTTCCCATGATTCAGAACCATATTAAAGTCAACATTAGACAGGCAGCCGAATACGCTAATCAATTTCAACCAAAAAAAATTGTTGTTCTCTTTTTTCCAATCGGAGAATATGGAGAAGAATTATCAAAGTATATCGACGAAACAAGCAAATTCCCTACCCCAAGTCTAACTCATTTAATTGATTATTACACTGCTGGAGAAGTAGTCTATGAAACCGAAGAAGAATTTTTAAAAAATCTAGATGCTGGGCAAATTCCCGATATTCTCTTTCTCACCACCCATCTCAATCACTCATTTAAATTAAGCAGTCAATTGAAAGTGGCAATAGACAAATATTTTATTGAAGGACCCACTTTTGACCAGGCTAACGGGGCAGGAATTTGGCGAGTGAAAATTAAACCCTATCGTTACGCAGAACAACAATAATCCCAAAAACCATTAGCCACCCTCAGTTTGGTAAATGAAAAAGGCTGGTTTTTGGTCAGGATAAAAAACTGTTTCAAAAGGAGGCTGGTCCAAAAGAATGTATTTCGGATACTTTCCCCTCAATTCTGAAGGAAAAGCGATGAAGGAAATATTATCCTTTTCTAAAAACTCTTTAAGGTCGGTCACGGATTGGGGAAGAGAAAAATAGAGATTGGAATACATTTTATAAAAAACTGACTGATTAATCTGGATTTTGGTTGGAATAAAAAGAGCATATTCTTTAGCATCAGTTGCCTGCCAAAAACGGAAATACAAATGGGGATAGTAGCCATCCCAAACAACAAGTATTGGTTTTGATTCGTGCTTAATTTGAAAATCTGATAATTCCTTAAAGCCAAACTCATAGCTTTTTGCGGCGCGGGTAGAATAGACATGAAAATAGGCAAACAAAAAGGAGTAAATAAAGTAAAGCCCTACTCCGGTAATGACCAAAAGGTAGATCAGCTTAACCCTTGGTTTGATTAGTTTAATTGATTCAACCAAACCAAGAGCCGGTAAATAGGTCAAAAAGGGCATCATTGTTATTGCTCTTAACAAATAACCGGCTCCATCTTTGGTAATCGCGGCGGGAACAGGCGAAATTAAAATCCAAACCAAAAAAATTTGTTTAATCTTCCAGTTTTTTGATTTAAAAAGCAAAAAGGCTCCATAAATCATAAAGGGCATCAGGAAAGGATAAAAAGTTCCTACCTGACCAGTTGAGTGGCGTAAGACGGGGTCGCCTTTCAAGAAAAGAAAGTCTGGAGAAAAAAAAGAAAGATAGTTTCTGACAAAGATATTAATAACCGAAAGCGGGTAATTATAAACTAACTTATTGGCTAATAGTTCTGGGTCTTGGTTAAATGAGAAAATTGTTGGTTGGGAAAGTCTTGCCAAGCCTCGATAAAGATTGGAATCAGCCGTAACATTGACATCCCTCCAGATGGCTAAATCAAATCCTCTTGAACCGAAACGATTTAAGAGAAAGACAAAGAAAAAAAGTGAAAGGGCGAAAAAAACAAAAAGAATGAGCTT
>JABAOC010008462.1_pt1 | contig 26749 bp, 24 predicted proteins | sample 7062161 | NCBI WGS metagenome assembly JABAOC01 (sample SAMN14538625, study PRJNA623070) | marine sediment metagenome | biome: marine biome [ENVO:00000428]; feature: marine pelagic biome [ENVO:01000023]; material: deep marine sediment [ENVO:00002113] | place: India: Gulf of Khambhat ... | reverse complement strand
ATCCCTCCCCTGGTTGAGTATTTCATCAACAAATACCGTTCCGAGTTAGATATCAATGAGGACTTTATCATAGGCCCTGAGATGATGGATCTCTTCTTACAATATGACTGGCCGGGAAATGTCAGGGAACTTGCCAATACCATACACAGACTGATGGTAATGGGAGACTGGGAGGAACTAAGGCGCCGGATATCTTCAGAACCCGATACTACTTCCTCAAAGCCGAGTACTCTAAATCCTAGACCTCTTTCAGGGATTTGATACTTCTAAGAAACGGCCACCGCTCTGCCCCAAAACTAACGAATTGCGATTGAAACAAAAAGCTATTGCCCCGTCTTCCCGATCTTCCCCGCTGGCTCATCCTTGTCATTATCCGCAAAAACGCTAATGACTGGCTTAATTAGTCGTGCACCCTCTTTTCTTATGCTTTCAAACTGACGAAGACGTCGGGTAACAGCCTTTCTATTATGGCCTAAAGTTACTTGTTAAGGAAACCCGTTAAGTTGCCACCCTTCTTAGTTGAAAATACCGGCCCTTTTTCCCTTATCACTTGACTTTCTTTTCAGACAAGATATACTACACGTACAGGAAGATTTGAAGACCGATATGGGATTGGACGAATTAAGCCAGTTTGGTCTGTTAGAGCAGAAGATTGAATCGTTTATCTCGCTGGTGAGGTTTCTCAAAGAAGAGAGGAGTGGCTTAGAGAGGAAGCTCCAAAGCCATGAGGAAAAGATCGACTCGCTTACTAACGAGTTAGAGACGTTGAAGGCCGATAAAGACCTAATTCGAAGAAGAATAGGAGCCCTCTTGGAAAAGATAGAGGAATTTGATTTACAACAGTAGGGGATGAGCCCATGGGTGAAAAGGTCAGGATCAAGATCCAGGATAGGGAATATGTGGTAAGAGGGTCTGATGAGAGGGAACAGATATTGAGGGTGGCAGCATACGTGGACAGGAAGTTGAAAGAGATAAGCGATTCCAAGAAGGGATTATCTGTGGATAAGACAGCTATCTTAGCTGCTCTTGATATAGCGGGTGATTATCTTCAGCTCATCAAAGAGAAGGAGGATTTATTAGCTGAAGTCAACAGCAGGTCGCAGAGGTTAATACAAGGCCTGAATAGGGCACTAAGCTAAGTTGTTCCCCTGCTATGTTCGTGATTAGCGGAAGATTTTTGAGCTAACGCTAAGGAGGAAGGGAGTTCCCGCTGGCCCTTGCGTGTCTCTTTACCTGCTGAAGAAGACCTAATGGGGTAACGGAACGCCCACCTTGTGAGGATCAGGTTCAAGAAGAGCCGCTAACACGGCATTAGAGCGGGGGGACAGCAGAGAATAAAGAGTGGATTGATAGCCTAGGGCTGAGGAAAGAATTGGTATCAGACTTTATTATAATAAGACACTTGAAATATCCATATCTATGGTAGAAATAGCGCAGGCGTCTACGAACGTATTATAATAGAGATAACTCGTATGCAGGTTAAATGGTTTGCACTTCTGGGATTTCTTATCCAGAGCATGTTATGTTGTTAAGCTCCATCTAGCACCTGCTCATCTTTCACTCTCCTAAGCCCCTATCAACCCCTCTTTGCCCTCCAGAAAACTAAAGATATAGAAGGCGGTGATGAAGTAATGTTGCTTACTCAGTTAGTTATTGTTGCATTGGTAGGCGTCATAGCAGGAGCAGTGATTGGCATCATCGTGCGGAAGAAGATCTCAGAGAAGAAACGTGATTCCGCAGAAGACTATTCGAGGCAGGTTGTCTTTGAAGCCAAAAAGCAGGCGGAGACAATCAGGAAAGAGGCCCAGCTACAGGCAAAGGACAGGCTTTATCAAGTGAAGCTCGACTTTGAAGAGGAGACGAGGTCAAGGCGAAAGGAACTTCAGGGACAGGAAAGAAGGTTGTTCCAGAAAGAGGAGACCTTAGACAAGAAGATGCAGCAACTTGAGCAGAGGGAATCACTGCTTCAGAAAAGAGAAGTGAGCGTGGCGAATCAGGAGAAGGATCTGGACAAAAAAGGGGGAGAACTCAACGGTCTCATTGAGGAAGAGAGGCGGAAATTAGAGAGAATTAGCGGGATTTCAGCAGGAGAGGCAAAGGAGATGCTTGTTTCCTCTATGGAATCAGAGGCACGCCATGAGGCCTCCAAACTGATAAAGAGAATAGAGGCGGAGACAAGGGAGATCTCTAATAGAAAGGCACAGGAAATCTTGGCCTTGGCAATTAAGAGATATGCTGGGGAGTATGTGGCTGAAGCGAGCGTATCAGTGGTTAATCTGCCAAACGATGAGATGAAGGGGAGGATTATTGGAAGAGAGGGCAGGAATATCAGGGCCCTTGAGGCAGCTACTGGAGTAGATCTTATCATTGATGATACTCCGGAGGCCGTTGTGCTATCGGGTTTTAACCCGATCAGGAGAGAGGTGGCGAAGGTGGCCTTGGAGAGGTTGATTGAAGATGGCAGGATCCATCCGGCTCGGATTGAGGAGGTTGTGGAGAAGGTAAGCAGAGAAGTCGAGGTGGATATCAAAGAGGCCGGTGAGCAGGCTACTTTTGATATCGGCGTTCATGGTATCCATCCAGAGTTGATTCAGTTGATTGGGAGGCTAAAATACAGGGCGAGTTATGCGCAGAATGTCCTCCAGCACTCCCTTGAGGTCGCCTTCCTGTGTGGCATAATGGCATCGGAGTTAAGGTTAGATGCAAAGAAGGCCAAGAGGATCGGCCTTCTCCACGATATTGGTAAGGCAATAGATCATGAGGTGGAAGGGACACATGCACTCATAGGTGCGGACCTAGCCAGGAAATACGGCGAACCCGATGAGGTAGTTGACGCAATTGCCGCCCACCACGAGGATGTGCAGGCTGCCTCTGTCATGGATGTGCTGCTCCAAGCAGCTGACACCCTATCCGGTGCAAGGCCAGGTGCTCGGAGGGAGATGTTTGAGTCGTATGTGAAGAGGCTGGAGGACATGGAGAAGATAGCTCGGTCGTGTAAAGGCGTCAGCAAGTCGTACGCAATCCAGGCAGGGAGAGAGCTGAGGATAATAGTGGAAAGTGATAGGGTAGATGATTCTGAGGCCTCAATGATATGCACGGAGATAGCAAAAAAGATAGAAAAAGACCTTACCTATCCCGGACAGATAAAGGTAACGGTAATAAGAGAGACCAGGGCCATTGAATATGCCAAGTGAAATACCAGAATGCCCAGCCCGTTTACGCTTGAATCCCAATGCTGAAGGTCTATAGGATCTTGACATCCTTTGCTGGCTCTAAAGGGCAAATTACTGACCTTATACCACTATAATATCCGTAGATATCCGCTAGTCATATGTGAATTCCTGGACTCGGAAGCGGCTGAAAGGGGTTGAGTGGAATGATTCAGCTCTTCCACGTTTACAAGACCTTCGGGTCAAGAAATTCGGCTCTCATAGATGTAAGCCTGAGAGTAAGGAAGGGAGAGTTCGTATTCATTACAGGCCCCAGTGGTGCGGGAAAAACGACACTGCTGAAGATAATCTTCTGTGCAGAGAAGGCAACCAGTGGACAGGCATTGGTCGATGGGAGGAATCTTAACAGGATTAGCGAGAGGGAACTTGCCCTTTTGCGCCGAAGAATAGGGGTAGTATTTCAGGATTTCAAGTTGCTTCCTAGGCGCGCTGTGTTTGAAAATGTAGCCCTGGCCTTGGAAATAGCAGGCCTTCCCCTCTCAGTAATACGCAAAAAGGTACACCAGACGCTCAGATATCTGGGTCTGGCAAACAAGGAAGGTTACTATCCTCCTCAGCTTTCAGGTGGCGAACAGCAGAGGGTCGCCCTTGCTCGGGCAATAATTAACAATCCCTTGATCCTCCTGGCGGATGAGCCCACTGGGAACCTCGACCCTGATTTGACCATGGAGATAATGGCCCTGTTACGAGAGATCCATGTGAAGGGTACAACAGTGGTAGTGGCAACACATAGCCAGGAGTTGCTAAGGGATACGAGGAGGAGAATAGTCTACCTCAGTAAGGGCAGGATTGTATAGATGAAGATTACATTTCTCCGTTACTCTATCAGGCAGGCTATGGCGAATATCTTCAACAATCGATTAGTTCATCTGATAGGCGTGGGCACGATGGCCATAGCATTCCTCATTTTCGATGCCTTTATCCTCATTTTCGTAAACCTAAGCTACTGGACAGAAGAGCGGGGAAGATTGCTGAGCATGTCTGTTTATTTCAAAGAGGAGCCCAATAGGATTGTGCTTGAAGACGTGCAAAGGGAATTGCTCGGCTTTCCCGGGGTGACTATCAAGAGGTTTATCTCCAAGGATGATGCCATGGAAGACCTGAGGAGGCAGCTGGGAGACGAGGCTGGACTACTTGATGGTTTAAAGGAGAACCCTCTCCCTGCTTCCCTTGAGATCACCTTTTCGAGGGATAAGGGCGGAGATTCTATCCCCCATCAACTGAAGAGGAGGCTGGAGAGAATTCATATCGTCGATGAGGTACAATACAGCCAGGAGTGGATAGAGAGATTTCAGGCCATAATGGAGGCACTCAAGATAGTAGGCATAGTTGTTGGGGCATTGCTTTTTTTGGCAGCCCTCTTTATCATCACCAATACCATAAAATTGACTATCTATTCCAGGAAAGACGAGATCGAGATACTGAAGCTGGTGGGTGCGACCAATCGCTTTGTAAAGATGCCCTTTCTGATTGAAGGATCAATTCAAGGGTTTCTGGGTGGCTCACTTGCCCTGATCCTTCTCTTTGTAGCATATATGATAGTGGTGGCCAGAGTAGACCTCAGGATTGGATTTGCCGCCCTTGATTTCGTCTTTCTCCCAACACAGTATATAATCCTTTTGTTGGTTATGAGCAGTATCGCTGGCCTTATCGGAAGTACTATATCCTTAGGTCGCTTTTTTAGAATATGAAACCGAGAATCAGAGTTCTTCTAACTTCTTCCTCCGTGATATCGTTCGTTATTGTTAATCTTGTCTTCATAGATTTCTCCGGTGCAGCCGAGAGAACTCCTACCGAGAGTGGTCGCTCTCAGATTCAGCAGACAGAGAAGTATCTCTTAGAGCAGCAAAGAGAACTGCACGGTCTTGATATCAGGCAGAAGGACATCCTGGCCGAGATAGAAAGGCTAGACAGGGATGTGGCTATAAATAGGGCCTCATTGAGGGAGTTATCGGGTCAGATAGAGAGGCTTTCAGGAGAGATCCAGCTTGGCCAGAAGAGGATTCAGCAGCTAAACCGATCGTCCCATGCTGTCAAGGAGTGTTTAAAAGGGCGTTTAGCAGCCTTCTATAAGTTTGGGAGGCCTGGATATGTGAGGCTTCTTGTTACCTCTGCTAGTGTGCAGGAGTTTCAAAAGGTAATCAAATATATGAAGGCCATTATGGATCAGGATAGACAGGTTCTTGATGTGCTGGGCAGGCAGAGGAGTCATCTTCAGGATGAGTTGGCCACCCTCAGGGAGAATATGGCTAAGGTTGAGGAGTTAAGAAAAGCCAAGGATAGGAGGATGACCGAGCTTGAGAGATGTATTGAAGAAAAGGTCTTCCTGTTAATGAGGGTCCATAGGGAGAAGGAATTCTATGCAAAAGCGGTGAAGGAACTCAGAGAGGCCTCCGAGGCCCTTAATGAGACCATGACGCATCTGAAGATAGGGGAAAGTGAGAGGCCTTTACCGGAAGGGTTTGCCGAAATGAGAGGGAAATTACCCCTGCCGCTTGAGGGAGAGGTAATCAAAGATGTCGAACAATTTGGACCTAGCCCATTTCTGCATAGAAAGGGGGTGTATATTAGGGGTTCTCTAGGGGAGGAGATTAGATCGGTTTTTCCCGGCAGGGTAGATTATTCCGGATGGTTGAAGGGCTACGGGCAGCTGCTCATTATTAACCATGGATCGCGTTATTATACAGTCTATGCACACCTCGAGGACAGGATAAAGCACAGAGGAGAGACGGTCTCAGGCGGAGAAGCGGTTGCTATGGTGGGAGATCCTGGTTGGCAGGTAGGACCAGGGATATACTTTGAGATCAGAAGAGGAGGGGATTACTTGGATCCCATAGGCTGGCTAAGGGTGAGATAGGATGTAAGGAGATCCAGAAAAAGCAGGCGTTTTTATAAGAAAAGGAGAAAGGTGATGGTAAGAGCAAAACGTAAGCATGTGTTCAAATGGGCAATTATCTTCATGTGTGTGATACTTTCGCCGTTGCTCAGTGATAGTCACGTCGATGTCCTGGCGAGCACAAAGGAGGTATACAAGAATATTGAGATATTCAGTGAGGTCTTGCGTAAGATCGAGAAAAACTATGTCGAAGAAACAGTTCCAAGAGAGCTTATTTATGGCGCCATAAAGGGCCTCGTTGGAACCTTGGATCCCCACTCCTTTTTTATGAGCCCAGATGAATACAAGGAATTGATGATCGAGACAAAAGGAAGCTTTACTGGCGTGGGGATTGAGCTAACCATTAGGGACAAGGTCCTGACAGTAGTTTCTCCCATTGAAGGGACACCTGCATTTGAGGCCGGGATACAGGCAGGAGACAAGATAATAATGATAGAGGACAAATCAACGGAGGATACATCCATCATGGAGGCAGTTAAGCTTATCCGGGGGCCCAAGGGCAGCAAGGTTAAGCTCACTATCAGGAGGAGTGGTGTGGAAAAGCCAATTGAATTCGTGATCACTAGGGATGTGATACCTATAAGAAGCGTTCGCTCGTCTTTCCTTCCTTCCGACATAGGGTACGTCAGGATTTCTAACTTCCAGAGCGATACTGGCCAAGAGCTTTCCAAGACCTTAGAAGACCTGGAGAATAAGAGGAAGCTAAGGGGCCTGGTCCTGGATCTAAGGAACAACCCGGGTGGACTACTGTCTCAGGCAGTCGAGGTGGCCGATGAATTCCTCGATTCGGGATTGATTGTTTCCATCAAGGGCCGTGATGACAAGGAAGAGAAGAGTATTGCCAACAAGGATAAGAAGCCGCGAAAGTATCCTATGGTTGTCTTGGTTAATGGGGGGAGCGCAAGCGCGGCTGAAATTGTGGCCGGGGCTTTGCAGGACAACAAGAAGGCCCTTATCTTAGGCACTGCCACCTTTGGAAAGGGATCTGTACAGACCCTCTACCCCCTTTCAGATGGCTCCGGTTTGCGCCTGACAACTGCGCTGTACTTTACTCCAAAGGGAAGATCGATACAGGCAGAAGGTATTAAACCGGATATAGAGGTTGTCTTTGTCCCACCGCAAGAGAAGGTCACCGAAAAAAAGCCCCAGATCTTACGAGAAAGGGATTTGGAAGGGCATATTGAGAAAGAGCCCCCAGAGCCCAAGGGGGATGAAGAGAAAGGGGTCTTGCCCGATGTCCTCAAACGTATTGATGATGACAATCAGTTGAGGAGGGCCATACAAATACTTCAGTCTTGGAACATCTTCTCTGCAATGGAGGGCCGATAGGCCCAGGGGTGAGCACGAGATAGCTTTACATGGGCAGATCAAAAAGCAGGAGGAAAAGGGAGGCTATATTCGCCGCTGTTGGCCTTGGATTAGCAGCTGTAATCTCTACCGCACTGATATTCTATTTTTCACGATTGGGCGGCAGACGCTCTCCCTTACCATTTGAGGAGATTTATGCCCCTTCAAGGCAACTCAGTAGATATATATGCCTCATAGATAAGGCCATTTCCGACGGATTCTACGAGATGGGGATACCCCAAGAGAAGATAGTTTTTCTCTCCGTACTTCCAAGACATAAAGCTGGCTATAGCTGGGATTTTAATAGCATAGAGGCCAGGATTCCACCACGTCACTTCATCTCTGAGATAGGAAAGGGAATTACCGACAGGATCTCGAATCTAAGGATACCGGTACAAATAAAGACGGATAAGAAATCAGCCAATGAAATAACCCACAATATCTACTATAAGGATTTCTATACACACAGACTCAGGATTGTGGTAGATACCTGTCAGGCCCCGGATCGGTTACTATATCCCAAGATCGGCATTATAATAGATGACTTAGGCTATGATAGGCATCTTGCAAGGGCCTTCATGGAGTTTGATTTACCCCTTACGTTTTCCCTTTTACCCTTTGCCCCGAATACGAGATGCATTGCGCAGAAGGCCGGGGAGGGGGGGCGAGAGACAATGCTCCATCTTCCCATGGAACCCATTAATTACCCTGCCATTAATCCAGGGGATGGGGTCTTGCTCGTATCGATGGATAGCGAAAAGATCTTGGAGATACTCAGCAGGGATTTGAGCCAGATCCCCTTTGTTGCCGGTGTTAACAATCACATGGGATCGAGATTTACAGAGAATGAGGGGAAGATGGCGATAGTGCTGGGTGAATTGAAGGCAAGAGGCCTTTACTTTATTGATAGCAGGACAACTGCAAGCACTGTGGCATTTGAGATAGCAAAGAAGATGGCCCTCAAGACAGCTAACAGGGATATATTTCTGGATAATGACCTCTCCGATAATGCCCTCAAGATACAAATGGAGAGGCTCCTCAGTCTGGCGCGACATAAGGGCAGTGCTATAGGCATTGGACATCCCCACAGGGAAACCCTGCTACTGCTGGAGAAATACCAGTTCACCCTCAACAATGAGGCCGAGGTGGTGCCTATTTCTCATTTAGTGAATTGATAACACCTTGACCCACATGGGTAAGGGACTATAAAGAGAGGGATCCGGGTTGGAGATACCGTTACTGGATTTAAAGGCACAATATGAGCCCATTAAAGAGGAAATCATAACGGCTACTCTGGAGGTGTATGAATCGCAGCGGTTTATCCTGGGCCCAAAGGTAGAAGAATTTGAAAGGAGAATAGCCGCCTACACCCAGGTCAAGTTTGCGGTGGGCGTCTCTTCAGGCACGGATGCCTTGCTCATATCCTTGATGAGTGCAGGTATTGGAGCAGGAGATTTGATACTTACTTCTCCCTACACCTTTTTTTCCACCGCTGGTTCAATTGCCAGATTAGGCGCTAGGCCTGTTTTTGTAGATATAGACAGTCGTACCTATAATATTGATCCAGAGAGATTAGAGAAAAGGATTTCCACCTTGAGTGCACGGGAGCGGTCTCGATTGAAGGCGATAATACCCGTTCATCTCTTTGGCCAGTGTGCGGATATGGACGACATAACGGCCATTGCAAGATCTCTAGGCATGCTCATTATTGAGGACGCAGCTCAGGCGATTGGGGCAGAATATATGTCTTCTGATGGTTCTTTGAGAAGGGCGGGCTCTATGGGCGACTATGGGTGTTTTTCTTTTTTCCCCTCGAAAAATCTCGGTTCCTTTGGCGATGGGGGCATGGTTACCACCAATGATGAGCAGGCATTTCAGAGACTTAAGATAATGAGGGTCCATGGGGCCCATCCAAAATACTACCATAAGATTATCGGCGGAAATTTTAGGGTTGATGCCCTTCAGGCAGCTATTCTCCTGATAAAGTTTAATTATCTTGAGGAGTGGACTGAAAAGAGAAGGGGGAATGCCTGCACGTATAGAGAGCTGTTTGCCACGCAGGGCATCGAGGGGATCGAGCTTCCCTTTGAGAACAAGGGAAGACACATATATAACCAGTTCGTAATAAGGATCGATCAAGGGAGGGATGAGCTGAAGAGATATCTAACCGATCAGGGGATAGGGTGCGAGGTTTACTATCCGGTCCCCCTCCATGTGCAGGATTGTTTCCGGTATTTGGGTTATCGCCCGGAGGATTTCCCCGTCGCCCTTGAGGCTGCAGCAAAGACCATTGCCTTGCCGATTTACCCGGAGCTACGATATGAGCAGATTAAGTACATTGTGGAAAAAATTGGCTCGTTTTGTAAGAGAAGGATGTGAGGGGATTGCGTCATGACTGAGGATTTCATTACATTTGATCAGACGACCCCATTACGTGACCCAATATTGATTGCCGGATTTGAGGGTTGGTCAAATGCTGGCAATATCGCCCTGAAGTCGATCGAGTATATTATTGAGAAAAAGGCGGCCGCCCTGATAGCTGAGATAGATCAAGATCGCTTTTACCAGTTTACTCAAAACAGGCCCACTGTTAGCATCAAGCAAGGAAGACTTCAAGATCTACATCTAAAGAAGATATGTTTCTATTCTTGGCCCAACAAGGCAGGGAACAATGACCTTATCCTGTTAAGGGCGCAAGAGCCGGACTATAGGTGGCTGACCTTTGTTCAGACCCTGTTTCATTTATGTAAACAATGGGGTGTTTCTCTCATCATCAGTGTTGGGGGAGTGCATGATGATGTCCTTCACACCGAGGCCGTGGTCTCCGGGGTGTATACTTTTGGGGAATGGAGAGAAGTGTTTATTAAGAGAGACATTCATCTCATCGAGTATGAGGGCCCCGCAGGGATCCATTCCCTTATTATGCAAAAGGCGGAAAAGGAGGGCTGTCCATATGTTGGGCTTTGGGGTCACTCCCCCCTCTACCTGAGGGGCACCAATTATAAGGTGGTAATAAGGATTATTAATCTCATGGCCTCTTTGTTTGGTCTTCCCATCGACACGCTTGACCTTGAGAGTTCCTTAAGGGAATTTGAGCATCAGATTGAGGAGATCTTGGGAGACAATAAGGAATTGAGGGAATACACAGAAAAGATCAAGAAGATCAGGAGAGGGGAGGTCCGGAAGAAGGATGCGCCAAAGGTTATAAACATAAAGGATTTTATGAGGCATAGGGATACATAATCAGGCGTCCCCTTTCTGCATCATTCTAAAAATGATGCGGCGGGGCTTTTTGTTTGAGGTAGAAACAGATGGCCAATGTCGTGGTTATCGGCACCCAGTGGGGCGACGAAGGAAAGGGTAAGGTAGTCGATCTTCTCAGTGCTCATGCACACAGGGTAGTTAGGTTTCAAGGGGGAAACAATGCAGGACATACAGTAGTGGTAAGTGGCCAGCGATTTGTCCTCCATCTTATACCCTCCGGGATCCTCTATCCCGATACGAGATGTCTCATAGGTAATGGAGTAGTGGTTGACCCTGAGGTCCTGTTGGAGGAGATAAAGGGATTGCTTGATAGAGGAGTAAGCATCGACCCTAAGAAGCTAGGTTTGAGCGAGAGGGCCCATCTCATAATGCCGTACCATAAGGCCATTGATATGGCTCGTGAAAAGGAGAAAGGGAAGTCCAAGATCGGGACCACTGGAAGGGGTATAGGCCCGTGCTACGAGGATAAGGTAGCCAGGGTTGGAATAAGGGCCATCGATTTGACAGAGCCGGACATATTGAGGGAGAAGATCAAGGCAAATCTCAAAGAGAAGAACTTCTATCTCACCAATTTTTTCGGATGCGAGCCGCTTGGGTACGAGCGTATGGTAGACACATACCTCTCTCTATCGCGTGAACTATCCCCATTTATCGTTGATGTCTCCACTGAACTGGATGAGGCAGTGAGAAGGAATGAGAATATCTTGTTCGAAGGTGCCCAAGGCACTCACCTGGATATTGACCATGGTACCTATCCCTTTGTCACCTCTTCTAACCCCGTAGCGGCAAATGCATGCGTCGGGGCCGGAATAGGCCCAAAAGGACTGGACAGCATTGTCGGTATTGTAAAGGCATACACAACTCGCGTTGGCAGTGGCCCATTTGTGAGCGAGCTCACTGAGGGGACTGGTGACTATTTACGGGAAAAGGGGCAAGAATTCGGCGCTACCACCGGGAGGCCACGCAGGTGTGGCTGGCTGGATCTGGTGGTCGTCAGGTATTCGGCGAGGATAAATGGGATTAACCACCTGGCAGTAACAAAGCTCGATGTACTAACGGGGTTAGACCCGATTAATCTGTGTGTAGCATATAAGTCCCGGGGAAGGAGGCTTGAGAATGTCCCGGCTAAGCTATCTGAGCTCAACGGTTGTAGTCCTATTTATGAACAGATGAACGGATGGAAGGAGGATATCTCTGGGGCAAGGGCTTTTGAAGAGCTGCCAAAGAAGACCCAGGCGTATATAAGGAGGATAGAGGAATTTGTTGGTGTTCCAGCTTCCATCATATCCGCTGGTTCAGGCAGGGAGGAGACCATTGTGTGCAAAAACCCCTTTGATGGGTAGGGCATGAGTCCGCCTAATCTCATGATGGTAGCCTTCCCGGATAGAGCTATTGGGGAGTGTTTCCTTGACTAACAATAATGATTTCTGCTAGAGAGTCGAAGGACATAGGTAGATGAATACCCCAGGCTTCACCAGACTAACCTATAAAGTTGAACGTGAACAGAGGAGGTAATCATGTCATCACTTGTTATCATTATCGGTTTGTTGATTTACCTAGTGCTGTATTTTACCTACGGAAAAAAGGTAGAGAGGGATGTGGTAAAGGCTTCAGACTCTATAGAGACACCAGCCAAGCGGTTGTATGATGGGGTGGATTATATCGCGGCACGGCGGGGGGTCCTCTTCGGACATCACTTTGCGTCGATTGCGGGCGCTGCCCCGATAGTTGGCCCTGCAGTGGCGATGTGCTGGGGCTGGGTGCCGGCCCTGCTCTGGGTCTGGTTCGGCAATGTCTTCATTGGGGCCGTTCACGATTATCTGGCCCTGATGGCATCTGTTCGCTACGACGGCAAGTCCATCCAGTTCGTCGCCACTGATCTCATGGGAAAGAGGACGGGAACGGCATTCTACTGGATTGTCTTCGTCGCCATCGTCTTTGTGGTAGCCGCCTTTAGCTCCATTGTCGGGGGAATGTTCGTCCGGACCCCGGCCATTGCCTCCGCCTACCTCTGGTTAATTGCGGCTGCCCTTATCTTGGGTGTCTTACTCTACCGAGTTAAGATGAACTTTTACCTGGCTACCATAATCGGCATCGCCATGCTGTTAGCCTCCATGTGGGCGGGTGTCGCGTTGCCGTTGAAGGCGGATTTTGAGACCTGGTTGATTGTATTCTTCTTCTATATTATCATTGCCGCCGCTATTCCCGTTAATGTCTTGCTGCAGCCGAGGGACTATCTGAATTCCTGGCTTCTGTTTGGGGGTCTGCTCTTGGGGCTTCTTGGCGCGCTATTTGCGTTCAGGGGATTTGAGGCCCCCGCATTTTCAACCTTTTCGCCAATCCTCGTCGGCGGCAAACCCACACCGTTCTGGCCGGCAATTCCCCTGATCATCGCCTGCGGCTCCCTTTCCGGTTTCCACTCCCTGGTGGCCTCCGGGACAACCTCAAAACAGATCGAAAAAGAGAGCCACGGGCTCTTCATCGGTTACGGCGGTATGTTCTTCGAGGGATTCCTGTCCACTATTGTCGTGGTTTCCATAGCCGGATTCGGGTACACTGCCCTGAGGAACGCAGGTGTAGGCGCGGATGTGTTGAACCCGGGCAACTGGGGGGCCATGTTTACCAAGGCTTCCGCATCTGTCAAACTGGACAAGGCAAACCTATTTCTGCAATCGTATGCCGACATGGTGGGTGCAACATGGTTAGGAGTGATTCCAGCTGAGTATGTGAAGGTCATCGCCGGCATGTGGGTCGCCGCCTTCGCCATGACCAGTCTGGATACGACCAATCGATTGGGACGTTACTGTGTTGGAGAGATGGCCGCACCGCTCAAAGAGAGCGCTGAGGGGCTTTATAACTTCATAACCAATCGTTGGATCGCATCTGTGATTCCTGCGGCATTAGGAATCTGGCTGGCCTGGACTGGAAATTGGCTGATCATCTGGGGTGCCTTCGGGGCGGCAAATCAGCTGATTGCCTCTATTGCCCTCATGACCGGTGCCGGTTTTGTAGCAACGAAATTAAGATCCTCATTTGCCAACGCTGCCGTCATTCCGGCCCTGGCTCTCTGGATTACGGTCACCTCCGCTATTGTCTGGTTCATCGTTGCTGTTCAGCCTGGAGCCATTGCAGCGAAACCCATTCCGGGATGGGCGTCTATGGCCTTCTTAGCCATACTGTTGGTCTTGAATATCGTGTTTATTCGAGATTTTATCAAATCCAAGGCATATAAGACAGCATAGGATTCCTGTGGGTACTACCGGTGCACGGAAGGGGAACCGTGCACCGGATTAACCCGTGAAGCCGTCCTGATGGGTATTTCAATTCTCAGTCTTCTTCGACGTATCTTCTCTGGCTTTGATGCCTCTCAGCGCGACAAGGCGGTTGCACTTACGGTTGTGGAGATGGAGGAGCTTGAAAACATCTTCGCACTTCTGCTTCTGGGATCCTTTGTCGGTCTCCCCTCTCCGCCCACGTTTTTGGCAGTGGAGCTCCTGCCCTTCATGGAGAAGGAACTGAAGATTTTAAACCGCAGGGCTAAGGATGCAGGGGATATGCTGGCGGAGATGTGTGGAGTAATGGGTGTTGAATGAGGATTCTCTTTTTCACTGGAAAGGGCGGGGTAGGCAAGTCCACCATGGCGGCTGCCGCAGCGTGGCAGCTATCTCAAAAATATCGTGTATTGATCGTCTCCCTCGATCCGGCACACAGTCTGGGGGATATATTTGGCGTTACCCTTAATAACGAGAGAAGGCGTTTTACAGACTCCCTTTATATTCAGGAGATCGATGTTCAAAAGCTGTCAAAGGAGTACCTGCAGAGGGAGATCAACGTCCTTTCCAGTACGTACCGATATCTTCAAGCATTAAATCTCGACAATTACTTTTCAGTGCTGAAGTATTCACCGGGCATCGAAGAGTACGCACTGCTGACCGGGATTGAAGAGACGATCAGAACTGAGGGGAAGTTCGACTATATCATCTTCGATACTCCCCCAACGGGGTTAACCCTCAGGTTTCTCGCCCTCCCCAGGGTGACTATCACCTGGGTTAACCGACTGATCCAAATCAGGCGAAAGATCCTTGAAAAGCGCTATACCATCCACAGAATAAGGGGGGCCTTAAGTAAAGAGGAAACCGTGCTCAGCTACGACGAAGAAGACGACGATGTCTTGAAAAGGCTCGAGCGGCTGAGGGAAAATTACCAGGCCGTCAACTCAATCTTGCAGGGCGAAAATTGCGCTGTTGTCCTGGTTTTCAATCCCGACATCCTTTCCCTCAAGGAATCTCAGCGCTTGATTGAAGGCCTCGATGATCTACGGCTCCCCCTTCGCCTGTTCATAGACAACAAGGTGACTGAGGAGAATCAAGAGACGGCTAAGCATGTTGAATCAAATATCAGGAACCTGAAAGACGTCCCCCTTGAACGAGTTTCCCTATCAGGGGCCCTCCTTGATCACAAAGGTGGAAGGCTGTACGATATACCTGAGAATATCATTTCCATGCTCCAGGAAGGATTGGGACAGAATGGTTGAACACGGGCACATTGTCACGCAGCCTCTTTTCCTCCTTTTCATTGCCTTTTCCTGTATTCTGACAATGGGCTATTTCTGGGGAAGGAGGGAGAATAAGAGGGTATTTCTCTCTGCATTTGGTGACTTGGTAGATGTGGTCAGGCCCGATGACCAGACCTTCACCAATATCGGGGGCGTCGTCGGGTACCATGCCAATCTCCTCATAAAGGCGAAGGGTCCTGTCTCCCAGATCGATGCCACCATCACCCTCCTTCCGAGGCATTCATGGCTCTATATGCCGATATCAAAGCTCATCATGAAACACGACCGACTATTCATCACCGTGTACCTGAGACATCGTCCTCCTGGGGAGGCACATCTGATTGAGGAGAAGTATGCAGGCTTTCGAGGGCCAAAGATAAGAAACGCCCATCGACTGGACAGGAGAGAGATAAGGTGGGGAACCCACGATTTTTCCCTGTATTATGAAACAATCAAGATGCGCGATAATCTTCTAAAGTTCATCGATCATAAACCTGACCCGGGCATCATACGCCATATTGCAATCGTGTCGGACCAGAGGAAGTGTTTCATCTTCATGATTCCTCGAAAGGGGCAGGTGAAAAAGGACCTGGCACCGATTTACCGCTGGATAGCCTCTGTTATCGAGAACTGACCCGCCCCTTCTCCCTCCATATGGTCGTGTTCATTTAGTAGTCTTGGACGTCGATATTTTTCAGCTCCCCTTTGCGTTACTGTGGTCCTTTGCAATGGATTTTTGGTATAGTTCATTATAGAAAGGCTTTTAATCTTCAGGAGCCTCTATGAGAAAACCCAGGAAGATCGGACTCGTTTTAGGTGGTGGCGGGGCACGGGGGTTAACCCACATAGGGGTAATGAAGGTGCTGGAGAGCGAGAAGATCAGGCCCGATATCATCGTGGGAACGAGCATAGGTGCAGTGGTGGGTGGTGCCCTCGCAAGCGGGATGAAGGCCGGGGAACTGGAGGAAAGAGTCGCGTCCTTCTTAGAGAGTGATCTTTACAGATCATCTGAACTCAAGGTCATGGGTGATACAGAAAGTAAGGCGGGACAGGGCCTGAGCAAGCGGATTCAATCCTATTTCAAGACTAAAATCAGGTTGGCCCAGGCACTATTTACAGACAGCATTTTGCAAATCGGGGATATCGAGGAGTTTATCAACTTCTTTATACCGGACATTCAAATCGAGGAAACCGCAATTCCTTTCAGGGCGGTGGCAACGGATCTGTTGAGTGGTGAGCTAGTTCTAGTGAAAAAAGGTCCACTTCGGCGCTCAGTGTTAGCGAGTTCGGCTGTTCCCGGCGCCCTACCACCCGTCGAGATGAACGGCAGACAATTGTCCGACGGTGGTATTATCTCCCTGGTGCCTGCACGCTGCGCCTTGGAGGAAGGCGCCACTGTGGTTATTGCCGTAGCAGTAGATAGGGATATATCTTTAGTTTCCGGGCTTCATACAGCTGTGGACATATATGTGAGGGCAGGCGAGATACAGGGCTTCCACCTGGAGCAATACGATCTGAAATGTGCCGATATCGTTATTAGGCCGGAGTTAGGTGGAACGCATTGGACTGATTTTTCCCAGTCGAAGGAGTTGATTTCCCTGGGCGAGCTGGCGGCTATCAACAATCTTCCCCAGTTAAGGAGGTTGGTGAGACCCAAGCGGGAGTTGATGGGTAGGATTACAAGGGCAATTGGGAGGTTGTTTGTTACCCCGCCATCAGGAAATCGGTAATGATACCGAGATAGATCATGAGTCCCAGTATATCATTTNNCGGCAGCTAAGGCCGGGTCAATGTTGAGCTTTCTCAGGAGCAGGGGAACAAATGCCCCAAAGGAACCTGAGAACAGTATTACCGCGATCAGGCTGGCCCCGACACCGATACCTAAGTGAGGGTCAGACAACCAAAAGGCCACCACAAGTCCTAAGAGGATACCACATAGAAGGCCATTTATCAGGGATACCCATAACTCCATCAAGAGCCTTTTACCAGTATGAAGTATGCTTATCTCGCCTGTGGCCAGACCCCTGATTACAACGGTAGCTGCCTGCGTGCTTGTGTTTCCACCCATTGCCATTATTACCGGGATAAAGAATGAGAGGGCCAGGATCTTCTCTAGAGAACCATGAAAGTGGTTGATTACCAGGGCTGACAAAAGCCCTCCGAAGAGGCCTAAAAGGAGCCAGGGGAGCCGTGCCTTGGAGATCTTAAATGCGGATGCCTCACCAATTTGCTGATCCATAACACCTGCCATAAGGGAGATATCCTCATTAGTCTCCTCTTCTATGACATCAATAATGTCATCATTGGTTATTCTCCCCACCAGCTTATGCTGATCATTGACAACGGGTATGTTGACAAGGTCGTATTGTCTCACGATCCTGGCGACCTCCTCTTGGTCGGTATCGACATCTACACTGATCACATCGGGGTTCATTATCTCTTTGATCTTCCGGTCCTGCGGCTCAAGGACGAGATCCTTTATGGATAGAACCCCCACGAGTTTCCCAAAGTCGTCCACGGCCCACACATAATAGAGCTTCTCAACCTCTTCCCTCTTGTTTCTAATGGTCTCTATGGCTTCTCCAATGGTCGAGCTGGCGTTCACAGAGACGAATTCCAGGGCCATTATGCCGCCTGCTGTGTCCGTCTTATACCCGAGCAATTTCTGTAACTCCTCAGATACCTCTGGCTGGACCAGGCCGATTATCTTTTGAGCCCTCTCTCGTGGGAGATGACTAACGATATCCGTTGCATCATCTGAGTTGAGTTCATTTAAGATGGCGGCTATTGCCTTGTCATCAAGTTCCTGAGTAAGGCCTTCCTGTACGGGGGGTGAGATCTCCTTCAAGACCTCGCCTGCCCTATCGGAGCTGAGGAGCGTAAACACACTGAGCCTTTCCTCGCTATCCAGGTGTTCTATTAGATCAGCGAGATCTGCTGGGTGCGGCTCAATCAATAACCTTTCCAGATCTGGATATGCCTTTTCTTGAATCATGTTCCTGATGCTATCAAGGAGAATGTCGTAGTCAGTTTGAGTCATTCATAATCCTTGATCTCGCAGTTGAATTCACTCAGGCCCCTCTTAACTTTTCTTTTAAGGCCCTGGTCTTGGCCTCTATGTCCTTTGAGGAAAAAATATCCGAGATAACAGCAGCCCGTTTTATCCCCCTATTCACCAATAAGCCTATATTGCTTTCCCCTATACCGCCGATTGGTATTACCGGGACAGGAGATAACTCCTGTACCTTGAGGATGAGATCGATCCCTACAGCCGGGTCGGCCTTGGTTTTGGTCTTGGTCTGAAACACAGGGCCAAGGCCTATGTAGTCTGCACCGCTATCAATTGCCTCCCGTGCCTGGCTCAAGGAATGGGTCGATATGCCTATTATCTTGTCCTTCAGGACAGGCCGGGCGTATTCTATGGGAATATCATCTTGACCGAGGTGAACACCATCTGCTTCGAGTATCATGGCCAGATCCAGATCATCGTTAACGATAAAGGGAATCCCCTCCTGGGTTGTTAAGTTTCTGATTGCAAGGCCCAACTCCAGGGCCCCCCTTTTCGGCATGTTCTTTTCGCGCAGTTGAATTAGGTCCGCTCCTCCCCTAATCTGGGCTGCAACCATTTCAACCGGGTCTCTCCCCATCAGAAAGTCACCTGGCGAAAAACAATAAAGTCGTGCCTCTTCAAGTGATTTCATCCTAAAGGTCTTATCTCCTGGGCCTTCGGGAGATTATTTCAGCGACCTTCCTCCCGGAAAGAAGCATTCCCCCGAATATAGGGCCCATGCGGGGGCCACCGAAGACATTGTTAGCCGCCATTCCCGCGACGTAGAGGCCGGGGAAGACTTCACCCGTGTTGGCCACAGTATATTGCTCTCCCTGTTCTGCCCACAGGGGCATCTCTCCCACCACGCCACCGGTTCTCGTTTTCAGTTTTACGTCCAGCTTTCTGGTTACGATTCGGCAAATCTCCGCTGGGTGACCAGTCCCGTCCACTACAGAAGAGGCCTCTATGCCAAGGGGGTCCACATGAAGCTCCAGGTTCTCCACGGGAGACCAGTTAATGACAATGCCTGACACTCGAGGCCCCCCCGCCTCTTCCCGGAATAATACGTCCGTAACCTTTACCAGATTGAAGATAGTCGTCCCTGCCTTGACGCACATGGAGACAATAGTAGAGGTGGCTTCCACACTATCCATGGTATAGTAGCCTTCCTCCTTTGGCCGATAGGGCATTCCCATCTCCTTCACGATATGAAGGGCGTCGCTCTGAACAACAATCTCGTTGAACATCATGCCGCCACCCCACATACCACCACCAGGCGCCAGCTTTGACTCGAATATAACCGCCTTGAAGCCCGCCTTTCCAAGATAATAGCCGGCTATGAGATTAGAAGGACCTGCTCCAACAAGGGCCACATCGACCTTTAAAGATCCAAGAAGCTTTTCCATATATGACTGGATAACGGATCTGGAAATGGTAAGGTCATCTAATTTCATTTTTCCCTCTCCACGATAAATCCTCGCGGTAACAGGTGTGGACCTCTTACCTCGTGGTGACTAAACAAAGCCGGCCTTTGAAAGGGACCGGCTTCAAGATTGACAGCACAAATCGAAACGGTAAATACGGCAAAATCTACCAATAGGATTTGGGCACATAGGATACCCTTTTTGGCCGACAAGTCAATAAAATATTGACATTGACTGGATAAATTGTATTTGGTATTCAACAATTGCTTGTTGGTAGGCTGAGAGGCTTCGTCGTTGTTCGGGTGGTCCCTTAACCCTGAGAAAGACACATCATGGATTACAAGAAGACGCTCAATCTCCCGAAGACCGATTTTCCCATGAAGGCAAACCTGGTTCAAAGGGAGCCTGAGGTATTGAGAAAATGGGAGAAGGAGGAGATTTACTCCCTAATAAGGAAAGCTTCTAAGGGGAGGCCTACCTATATCCTGCACGACGGACCACCTTATGCCAATGGCCATATCCATATGGGGACAGCATTTAATAAGGTCTTAAAGGATATGATTATTAAGGCAAAGCAGATGGATGGGTTTGATGTCCCTTATGTGCCTGGATGGGACTGCCACGGGCTTCCCATTGAATCCCAGGTAGACCATGAGCTTGGAGAGAAGAAGCTGAAGATGACCCACTCGGAGGTCAGAAAAAAGTGCCGTGAGTTTGCTGATCGCTTCATAGGGATACAGAGGGATGAATTTAAGAGGCTTGGAGTTTTCGGTGAGTGGGAGAAGCCTTATTTGACAATGGACTACGGCTATGAGGCCACCATTGTCAGGGAGTTTGGCAAGTTTGCGCTAAATGGCAGCCTCATTAAAAGCAAGAAGCCCATCTACTGGTGCAATTCCTGTAGCACCGCCTTAGCAGAAGCAGAGGTCGAATACGAGGATGATACATCTCCCTCTATCTATGTAAAGTTTCCCCTTATCTCCGATCTAACGGCGAAATATCCATCCCTTGCCGACAAAGATGTTTCTATTGCGATATGGACCACGGCACCCTGGACCATACCGGCTAACCAGGCTGTGACCCTCCATCCCGATTTCACCTATGTGGCTATTGATACACCGAGGCACGGTGTCTTAATGCTCGCTGAAGGCCTCTTGGAGCAGTTCCTAAAAGCAGTGGGAATTGATGGGCATATTGTCTTGGCGCGGTTCAATGCCCGGGAGTTAGAGGGCCTCAAGGCCAAGCACCCGATTTATGATAGGGAGTCAGTAATTATCCTGGCCGACTACGTTACCCTGGATGTAGGCACTGGCTGTGTTCACATCGCGACTGGCCATGGGCAGGAGGACTACGAGAGCGGACTGGAATACAACCTTGAGATATATTCCCCTGTTGACGATAAGGGCAAGTTTACGGAGGATGTGGAGTTTTTTGCTGGTCAGGAGGTCTTTGAGGCCGATAGAAACATTATCCAGAAGTTGGCTGAATTAGGGGCACTGCTTAAGGAAGAGCCAATTACCCACTCCTATCCCCACTGTTGGAGATGCAAAAACCCCGTGATATTCAGGGCCACGGAACAATGGTTCATCTCTATGGACAAGGTGGATTTGAGGAAAAAAGCCCTCAAGGCCATAAGGGGTGTAGAGTGGATTCCAAGCTGGGGAGAGGAGAGGATCTATGGTCTGGTTGCTAACCGGCCTGACTGGTGTGTCTCCAGGCAGCGTTCGTGGGGTGTGCCCATAACGATCTTTTACTGCCAAGGGTGCGGCAATCACCTTATCGCCAAAGAGATAGTGGATTATGTGGCGGGGCTTGTTGAGAAATACGGCACCGATGTCTGGTTTGATCGGCCTGCCCAGGAGCTCTTGCCGAATGGAACGACATGTCCCTCATGTCATGGGAACAGGTTCAGGAAGGAGACGGATATCCTCGATGTCTGGTTTGACTCCGGCGTGAGCTTCACAGTCCTTGAGCAGAGGGACTACCTGAGCTCTCCGGCCGATTTATACTTGGAGGGAAGTGATCAGCACAGGGGCTGGTTCCACAGCGCTCTATTATGTTCAGTAGGTACAAGGGAGAAGGCCCCGTTCAGGTCCGTCTTGACCCATGGGTTTGTGGTTGATGGAGACGGGAGGAAGATGTCCAAATCAACCGGTAATGTCATCTCCCCGGAAGAGGTCATCAATAGATATGGAGCTGAGATATTGAGGCTCTGGGTGGCCTCAGAGGACTACAGGATAGATATACGGCTCTCCCAAGAGATCCTGGACAGGCTGACAGAGGCATACCGGAGGCTGAGGAATACCTTCAGGTACTTGCTCGGGAACCTCTATGATTTTACTCCATCTAAGGATACCGTTCCCTACCGGGAGTTATTAGAGCTGGACAGATGGGCCCTTCACAGGCTTCAGGAATTAACTGAAACGGTGATGAGGTCCTACAAGAGATTCGAATTTCACTCCATATACCAGGCCGTCTACAATTTCTGTGTCCTTACCCTCTCATCCTTTTACCTTGATGTATTGAAAGACAGGCTTTATACCTCGGCTGCCAATTCAAAGGGGAGGAGGTCTGCTCAGACTGCCTTGACTGCGATTCTAGAGGGTCTTGTGAGGCTCATGGCCCCTGTTATCCCCTTTACGGCTGATGAGGTATGGCGCTATCTCCCCAGAAATAAGAGGCCGATCAGCGTCCATGCGGATTTATTTATACCTCTCAGGGAGGAGTATAAGGATAGCTCANNCTATTTATATCTGCCAGAGAGGAGTTTAAGGATAGCTCATTGATCAAGCGCTGGGAGGTACTGTTGAATGTCCGAAAGGAGGTTACCAAGGCGCTGGAGCTTGCTCGAAAGGATAAGATCATCGGCCACTCCCTGGATGCGACGGTAAGCGTGGCCCTCCCCAAGGATCTCTTGAGGGAATTAAAGGACTGCCAGGATGAATTGCGGTCTATCTGTATTGTCTCGGCCATTGAACTGATGGAGGAGGGGAAGATCGAGGGAGACTATGAGAGCCAGGAATATCCTGGTTTGGCAGTGAAGGTCGTGCCTTCATCTTTCCCAAAATGCGAGAGGTGCTGGATCCATCACCCTACTGTAGGGCGCGATAGGGAGCACCCTTCCATATGTAGCCGGTGTGTGCGGGTTATTAGAGAAGTAGAAGGCCCTAAGAATTGAGACGAGACTATCCCATATTTATCGGTGCAGCCCTCACAATTCTCTTCCTCGATCAGCTTTCCAAGTGGCTGGTTCTCAATCATCTAGAACTGCACCAGGCCCGCTCCATCATCCCAGGGTTTTTCAATTTAGTCCTCGTTAAGAACAGGGGGATGGCCTTTGGTATCTTCAGCCAGACCAGATCCGGTTTTCCCTACTACTTCTTACTAGGAACAACGATGGGGGCCATAGCCGTAATCCTTTTCTTCTTCTGCTGGACAAAGAGGAATCGGATATGGCTGACTATAGGGCTTTCCATTATCCTGGGAGGGGCTGTGGGCAACTTTATAGACAGGGTACGGTTTGGTTATGTAATCGATTTCTTGGATTTCTTCTTAAAAGACTACCACTGGCCAGCATTCAACGTGGCCGATTCTGCAGTGACCGCAGGCACCTTCTGGCTTTTCATCAATATCATGAAAGGAAAGAGCCTCAAAGAGGACAAGCCCTAAAGGAGCACCCTTCCGCCTCCTATCCCCCGCTTCTGACATTGATGCATTTGAGTTTGATTTGACATTTGGGCTTTGCGATCTGGCATTTCTTGGTTTAAGAAAGCAGGTGCACATTGCCAATTCTTACCCTGGTGAGCCCCGCTTCTTTGGCTGCCTGAAGGCATTCCTTGGCCTGTACCTTGGTTATTCTTGGAAGATCCTTCATCAGAAAGTGGGGATAAAATCCTAACAAGCTATAGGGGATATCGGGGCTGCACCCAGAGATAAAAGAGGCGATCCTGTAGACCTCTTCCCCGTCTATGTATCCCGGCACAAGCAGGGTGCTGGCCACAAGCAGGGGCACCTCTGGCCTTTTCTTGATACTCTGGGCAACGAGCCTGAAGTTATCCAATGTCCTCTTATTGCTCACCCCGCACAGGGCGAGGTGAAGACCTTCTTGCCATGCCTTGAGATCAAACTTTATGCACCCTCCGGACCTCAGCGAGATCTCGATCATACGGGAAAGCAGGCCTTGGTTCATGGAGCCATTTGTCTCCCAACAGACCCGCAGGATCCTTTCGCGGTTTTCCCGAGTGGCCTTTCTTGAGACATTTATGGAATGAATCAGCTGAGGAGTGGGGTCCCCGCCAAAGTAACAGATGCAGGCGGTTTTGCTATCCACATATCGGGCAAGATCGGATACGGGCACCCTGTTGCTCATGCTGACCCGCTCCCTAAAGTGCCAGTTCTGGCAATATAGGCAGTTGAAAGAGCAGCCGTTATAGAAAACCGCGAGGTTTTTGTAGCCAAGTTCCGGGCCTTGGGCGTAGGCATATTCCGGGTAGCCTATGCCCGTGCCTCCTGGACAGACCCAATCAGCCACACAGTTAGTTGGGAGGGGATCGTAGTACCAGTCCACATTAGCATCCCGTGTCCCGCCCTTTATCTTCCAGCCCGAAGCCGACCTGATGCCACAGTATCCGGTGCTGCCTTCGGCAATCTGGCATGAATTGAAGCAAAGCCTGCAGGCGATACCTTCTGGATCTCGGGGTGGTGCAGGCGGAAGGCCGAATGGTTCACGGGATTTTCCGTGAACCTCAGCAATGTGGTCGATCATGCCCTCATAGCCTGTTCTCAGGCACGTCAGGCAGATGCCGATGGTCTTTGAAATAAGGGCTGAAGAGGTACCGCAGTATATACAAACACCCATCTTTCTATAGTCTTCAAGATGATATTTCTGAATGCGTAGTTCCCATGCCATGCAAGCTATTGCGAAATCACGGCATTAATAGAAATGCCAAATCAAATCTCAATGCTTCAATGCCAAGGCATTTCCATTTGGTCTTTGGATTTTGACATTTATTTGAACTCTGCAACTTGTGCATTTGACATTCTCGAGAGGTACTGTCAATAGAAGATCTTTTTATTGGCATCTATGACACCTTATGATAGCCCTAGAATTTCCTTCAGCCTCTTTGCGTTCTTAACGGCATAGCCCTTATAATCGTTGTCGAAGTAAAGGTAGGTATCCTTGGACCAATCTCTGATCTTTTCGGCATATGTCTGAAGTTCCTTCTCCGAGTAATCAGAGGCATAGAGTCTTCTGGAGCCATGGAGCCTGATATAGAAAAACGTGGCCGTATCCTCCTCGATATAGGGATAGCGTCCGGCGGTATCGGAGACACAGAAGGCGATGTTGTTATCCTTAAGTATGTCTACTGCCCTCTTGTCTGCCCAGCTTGGATGTCTCACCTCCAGGGCGTGGAGATAGTTTCCCCTGAGGTGTTGGCAGAACTTGCTGAACACCGCCTCATCAAAGGAGAGATTAGGCGGGAGCTGGATCAGGATTGGCCCCAGTTTTTCCCTTAACATCTCGACAGAGCTGAAAAACCTCTCGAGAGGTTCCTCGGGATCCCTTAGTCTCTTGATGTGGGTTATATATCTATTTGCCTTTACTGCCCACAGGAAATGATCAGGTGTCCTTTTTCTCCAGTTTTCAAAGGTCTGGGGTTTGGGGAGGCGATAAAAGCTGGCATTTAGCTCAACCGTACCATAGTGCTTGGCATAGAAATCGAGCCACCGCCTCTTGGGACAATCCTCAGGATAGAAAACCCCACTCCAGTGGTCGTAGATCCAGCCGGAAGTACCGATGTGGATTTGAGGCTTCATGTGGCTATTGGAGGTGTTTGATCGATCCTGTCGCCTTAGACTTGTTAATGATATCTCTTTGTGTATATTCTACATTCAAGAGAAATGAGATGCCTACTGATATCGATTGATAGCTATCAGTTGGTGATTGGTAAGCACAACCAGCAGCTATAATAGTGAACAATAGGACTTAAATCAACGGACTACAAACAACCATCAACGGAGATTATGGCTAAAGAGAGCACGTAAGATATGCAGGATAAGCACCGTTTGACCATCCGAGCCCAGGAGATACCGCCCGTCGTCCTTGATATCTCACGGAGGCTTATGGGAAAGGGTTACCAGGCCTTTATCGTTGGAGGGGCGCTGAGGGATTCCTTGCTCGGTCAGCAGGCCCAGGATTGGGACGTAGCTACCGATGCCAGGCCAGAGGACATTCATGAGCTTTTTTCGGACATGAAGCGCTTTGATTTGAAACATGGAACTGTTACCCTGGTCTTCAGGAAGAGGCATTGCGAGGTGACTACCTACCGAGGTAGCGGCGGATATGGGCCGAGCATTGAGGGGGATCTTTCCCACAGGGACTTTACCTTTAATGCCATGGCATATGACATTACCAATAAGAGGCTCATAGACCCCTTCGGCGGCAAGGAAGATATGAAAAGGAATGTTGTCAGGGCGGTGCTGAACCCAATAGAGCGATATAAGGAGGACCCCTTGAGGATGCTGAGGGCTATCAGGTTCTCCCTGCAGCTTGGATACTCGATTGAGCCTGATACCCTCATGGCTATACATTTCATGGCACGGGCTATTGATAGGGTAGCTCAAGAGAGGGTACGGGATGAGCTTTTGAGAATCCTAACAGTCAGGAAGCCCTCGGTCGGCTACCCTATCAATAGCCTGTGCCATGAAATGTATAGCNNCACAAATATACTATATATCGACACACTATGGAGACGGTTGACGCCATTGAGAATGATCCTCTCTTACGGCTATCTGCCCTGTTTCACGATGTTGCAAAGCCACGCGTGAGGAAAAAGGCCAACGGCAGGTGGAGATTCTTTGGCCACGCCGAGGCCAGCGCTGAGCTCGCCAAGGAGATCATGCTCCGGCTGCGGTTTAGCAATGAGTGGATCGACCGCGTGACCCGCCTGGTCGCCCAACACATGTTTGACTATAAAAAGGAGC
>JABAOC010010172.1_pt2 | contig 26766 bp, 18 predicted proteins | sample 7062161 | NCBI WGS metagenome assembly JABAOC01 (sample SAMN14538625, study PRJNA623070) | marine sediment metagenome | biome: marine biome [ENVO:00000428]; feature: marine pelagic biome [ENVO:01000023]; material: deep marine sediment [ENVO:00002113] | place: India: Gulf of Khambhat ... | reverse complement strand
TTACCAAAGGTATTTTCTCGTGTCTGGCTTCCTTTTCCGCAAAGAATTTGATTACCTGCTCTTCGTGACGGCCCTGAGTATAAACAATCAATTTTCTATCGCCGACGAAATTCTTACAAATTTCCACAGCAGTAGTTAACAGCCCTCCCGGATTATACCTCAAATCGAGGATTAAACTTCCCATTCCTTGCTTCTTAAGTTTTTTCCAGACCTTATCAAACTCGTCAGGCGTATCCTTGGAGAACTCTGTTAACTCAATATAACCTATCCGGTCAGTGAGCATCTTAGCATCGGGAACACTTTCTATCTTTATTATCGCTCTGGTTATAGTAAAGTCGATTAGATCTTCTTCTCCCTCTCGAAAAATGGAGATGGTAACCTGTGTCCCCGGCTTTCCCCGCAAAAGCTTAACCGCCTCGGAAAGTGTAATATCTTTAGTATCCTTATCTTCGATTTTCATTATCTTATCCCCGGGTAGAATACCTAACTCATAGGCCGGGGTTCTGGGAAGGGGAGTAACCACAGTCAATCTTCCTTCCCGGATAGCAATCCTTATGCCTAATCCTCCAAATTTTCCCTCGGTCTCGGACTTCATCATGCGGTGAGCCGTGGGGTCCATAAATTGAGAGAAGGGATCCAATTTGCTCACCATACCCTCGCAAGCACCGTAAATCAATTTCTTAGGTTCTACCGGTTCCACATAGTTATCTCTGACCATTACGAAGACTTCGCCCAATAGTTTTATTTGCTGATAGACCTCGTTTCCTTTTTCTGCCACGCCTTGAATTGCTTTACTGTTAATTATTACCAAAGAAAACAGCAGGAATAATCCTAATCCCACACTCCACAAGACTTTCCTTTTCTTAAACATTTTATCCTCCTCCATGTGAATCCAACATATTCTCTCTGAATTGCCGGACCGTTTGTTACTTATCAGATTACTTTTCGATAGTATACTAAAAACCGCGATAATTGTAAAGCACTATCAAGTCAGGCAAGCACGATTTTCTACATTTCGTAACAGGTTATCGACCATCTCCATATTTTTCCCGGAGCTTTCCTGCAATCTTGCCACTCCGGTAGAAAGTTGTTCAAGGAACTTCTGGCAATTTGTCAAAATTTCGTTCACCCTTCCCGCTATTTGAACAGCCGGAGCCTCCATATCCATTCGCTTCCTGACTCAATAGCTCCAGGAAGCCCTTTACTTTGGGATCGTAGAGATTATGAGCCCTGGGTAAAGAGATAGCCACGAAAGGCTTCCTCAAAAGGCAGGCCAAAATGACGGAATGGAGCCGCATCCCCAGTATAAAGTCTATCTTATCATAAATCTCAAACAGGTCCCGAACGTTTTGCCAGAGAAACAACCGGTAATCATTCCTGCCCTCTGTAACCATATCTTCACTTATCTTCAAATCCTCCCCTTTATGAAAAGGTATAAAGATAATTTTCGGTTCAATCCTTCTTACCAGCTCGTCACATATCTCCCTGACCACCTCTACAAATCTCTCATCCCTTTCTCCTCCCTGGAGACAGACTCCGATGGCAGGCCGCTCATTGACAGATACCCCTTTTCTGAGCGCGAATCGGTTCAGACTGAATACCGGGTCAGGGACAACAGAAACTGAAAGATTCCTGTTCAGTTTTCCCAGCTCAAATTTTGATAATTCGTCACGGACAGTGATTAAATCCACAAGCCCGAGTACCATTCCCGCAACCCTTCTACTAATTGACCTTCTGATTGGTCCCACGCCCTGGGAGAGGAGAAGGACCTTCTTGAAAAAGAGTTTACCCAGTAGAATCAATCCCAGGTAGTAATAGATGCTCCAGATCCCGGTAAGGTCCTGTAAAAGCCCTCCTCCGCCAAAAACTAATAAATCTGTGTAAAAAACTGCCGCGGCTACACTTAAAGGGTTCCCGCGATCTATTGCTCTTACTTTGTAGCTTTTGCTGGTTTTCCACGGATTTCCGGAAAGGACAGTAACCTCTAATCTTCTATCGAGTTTCTTAAGTTGTTCCAGCAAAGAGAAGAGAATCAACTCATCGCCGCCATTGTCGAAACCATAATAGCCAGCCACCAGAATTCTTTTCATCATCTTCCAATCACTTCACCCTGACGCGTCTGCCTGGCCAGGGAAAAAAGATAGTTTGTTCATCATTAAGGAATTTATTAACGCCAAAAAACAAGGACAACAAATTATGTTAATGCGAGGAATTTGGTGTAGCGAGCATTAGAATTTTTAGCCAAAAATCGAAGATTGTAGCCGCAAAGCGCAAGCTTTGCTTAATATTTATTTGAGCAGAGCTATCGCTCTGCAGCTACAGAGATTTTTGGCGGTGCTCGGAGAGCAAAAAATTGTCAGCGCGTACCGTTAGAACTCTTAGCCTTTCTCCTCATTTAACAACGGTATGCTATTTCTCTAGCCGTATTACCCTTGTCCCAGAAGGACCTCTTGTTCTAACGGCACGAGCGAACCAAATCCCGAGCATATCTTCCTCAATGATGAACGAACTATCTTTTTTCCCTGAGTCTTTTCCCTATGCTTCTTCGCAAAAAAGTGATCAATAAGACGCCTATTATTATCCCCAACCATATGCCATTTATTGTCCTGAATAAGGAGACAGCCAATGGCGTATGGGCATGGCAAAAACTATTAATTATGGAGACCTGCCCGATCAGACCGAAAATAACGAACGCTTGCCAATTTTTCAATTTTAGCCCCGGATCTTCTCTTTTTTCAGACTTGCCTTTCAAATACAGGTATATTCCCAGAATCATCAGGGGATGCCCGATAAAGAACTCTTTTATTCTGGGTCGAACGATAAGTAATTTTTCCAGAATTTCTCTTACCCGGCTTTCTATTTCCCAGAGAAAAGGTCCGGGATAATTTCCGCTCCTCAGGAGAAGCACAGCTCCCCCAAGAACCAAGAGGGAAAGTATAAACAGGTGTTTAAATTCTACTTTTCGGGATAGAAATTCCGATACTCTGTTTGCACAAAAACGGACTAACCCTTTTTCTTTGAGAGATTGTTCCCCCCGTCCAGGCAAAAGTAATAATCCGATTATCAACGGTAGGATAAAAGAAACTTTCACCCCTCTAAACTGGTGAACTTTCAACATAAAGTCTAAACGAGTCAAAAGACAGGCAATCAGAAGTCCGCCAAATATAGTAGTAACGGTTACTTTAAGGAAAAGCCGGATGGTTTGCAGGATCTTTGCTTTATCATAAGTTACCGCTATTGACGCTTCAGGAAGGAGCAATCCAAAACTTAGCGCCAAAAGAGGAAAAGAGAGAGCCGCAAGCAGGGCAACTATCTGAACGAAAAGCGTATCTTGCCAGAAAAAAACTATCAATGCCAGAATAGCGAAGAGATAGGAATAGTAAAAACTTGAAGAAACAGATTTATATAGAGAAATCAACCGCAGGAGAAGCATTAACGCCACCAGAAAGATGGGCAGGCGAAGCAAGTTGAGAGAAGCTGGCAGGGACTTGAATGGTTCAGAGAAATCGCTCTGGAAGTTACTCCCCGTAACAGCCGCCTTGATTTCTCTAATGTAATCGAGATGCGGTTGAACCCGTAGATTTTCGCCATTTCCCGCAAGGAAAGGCAATCGAATATAGAGCAATCTAACGTTCCTTTCCTTTACCGCTCTCAGGAAACGGGCAATCAATCGGGAAATCTCCCGCCTACCACCCTGTTGCATAGCAACAATCTCTTCCGCTGAAATAGAGTGTACTCTGATTATTTTCTGATACAGGTTTTTAGTTATCAACTCCCGGCCCTGCTGGTGCAGAAACTCGACGATACCCAGGTTAACCCCCGCCATATCCAATTGTCTTCTCACTGAATCTAACAATTTGGGGTAGCCCAAGATACTATCTCCGGAAAAGATGACTGTTGATATGTTTTTCCCCTCGCCAATAGTGGAAAATAGAGTCTGTATAGAAGCTTCACTAATAAACGGGCCATCAGTTAGAAGCAGAATACCTTTCAATCCGCAACGGGTTATCTTTTCTATTTTGTCTTCGGAAAAACCTACACCCAGCTGGCCAATCTCTGCTTCTTCCATTCCGTAAACACTCAGGACCGTCGGAGATTTTCCTTCCCTTCTGTCGACTCTTTTTCTGCCCAGCTTGTCAGTCAAAATTCTCTCTATTTTTTCACCCAGAGCAAAATCTTTGATTACAATGAAATGATATTTATCTCCGTCCCCATTGGTTAAACCTTTAAGCAAAATAGATTGCGGCGGGGCCAAATACCGGAACCTCCTTATCTCCTCTCCTGTTATCAAAGTCAGCCTGCCCTCGGAAGATAGCGTCTCCAGGGTCTCCTCTTCAATGGCTATAGAATTAACGCCAGCTCCTTTCAACTCCCGCAAAAAGGTATCAATGTCATATCTCCATTGCCGGCAAAGCCGGGAAAGTTCGCCGTAATCGCAAGCAATCTCCACCCGGCGGTTACCGACTTCCGCCCCCCAGCGAATTATCGAGACCAAAATGGAAGAAACTATTGATAAACACAGAGCAATAATTAAGATTTTATTTTTCATCGTCTAAAAAATACTAAGATAATCTTTGTATTTGTTAGATTCTACACCATTTCACCCCAAATTACAATAAAAAAATAGACCTAAGCTTCCCCCGCAAAGGTCTATTTAACAAAATATATATATACTAAATTTTAAACTCTGCAAAATCGAATTTCGCTTTTGAGGCTCATTTGGCAGGCGGACAGAATACGCCGCACTCTGGCTCATAATACATTATGGCCGCTTCCACTCTTCCTCTGTTGGTATGCTGAATAATTACGTGCGTCTGGTCAAGTCCATCACAAACGGCCAGGGGAACATTATACCTGGCCGATAGGACGATTTTCTGATTTGCTCCCAGTGAGATATTCCGCCAGACCTGCTCGCTGAAACCAGGCAACGGCTCACCTTTTACATAGGTAACATACTGGGGATGTGGATACCAGGTGCGGTTACACGTGCCTGATTCGTAATATTCCTGAATTGCCGTTACGTCCAGATGCTTATAAGTGCGACGGCTATTATTCGTTATATGCACTTCGTAGGTCATCGGCATGCCAATATAATAACCGGCCAAGCCCTCGGGCGTATAAAAATAGGGGTTGGTGTAAACCACTTTTATGCTTAGATTCTTAAGCTCCCCTTGATGCTTGCCGTAGCGCACGTCTTCCCCTAGTAGAGAATTACTGATAATCACAATAATCATCACCAATCCCAGGAAAATAATCAGAAACAATTTCTTTCTATCTTGCATCTCACACCCCCTCTAGTGAATCAGCCTGTGCTCAATAGGGGAAACCTCAAAAGGTTTCCCCTGATTGCGTTCGCTTCGCTCTCTGTCACCCCTTCCACAAAGGTTATCATTTTGGTCAAAAGCATAAAAGAAAAAGCCGAGTTGCCAGAAGCCTAAAACACTCTAAATTTGTTTCTCTTCAGCAACTCGGCTTTGAAAATCTTCATCGTCTTCGGCAACCTGACTATCCCCCGACTGATAAGGGATTCTAAGGCTTTGCGTCCCCCTGTATTTCAGGGGGTTGCTTTTATCGGACGATACTTATTCTCGTCAATAAAATTTTACCACAACTTGCTTAATTTGTCAACCTGTTTTTTCACCATTTACGTCGAGAACCCGGGAATTCTGCTAATTTTCTCCTCTCTTATCTATCGCTTTTTGATACAACTTCACATATTCCTTCATTGAGGCAGCCCAGGAGAAATTGGCCTGCATCATATTATTTACCAATTTTTGCCAGGCTTCCTTATTTCTGTAAACAGTTACCGCTTTTTTGAGCGCATCCACCAGTCCCGCAACCGAAAATTCGCCAAGTAGAAAGCCGTTCCCTCTTCCTGTATCCGGCTCAAACTCTTCAATCGTGTCCGCCAGACCCCCTGTGGGATTGACGATAGAAGCAGTGCCATACGCTAGACTTATCAGCTGGCCCAATCCGCACGGCTCATAGCGGGAAGGCATCAGGAACAGGTCACAACCGGCATAGATTCTGTGAGCAAGCCCATTGTCAAATGTAATATGAATTGCCGCTTTTCCGGGGTACTTCTTGCCAATCCGGGAAAAAAGCTTGTGGTATTCTTCCTCGCCCGTTCCCAGGAGAATAAAGTATAAATCTAAACCCATTATTTCCTCAATTGCCTCGCCTATAATATCCAGGCCCTTCTGCCGGGCAAGCCGGGAGACGATTCCCGCCAGGGGCCGTTCCAGGTTAACCGGCAGGTTATTCTCTTTTAACAGTGCCTTCTTACATTCCCTCTTTTTATCTATCTCCCCCAGAGTATAGTTGACAGCGATGAATCGGTCCTTTGCCGGATTCCATTCATCATAGTCGATTCCATTGAGTATGCCGTAGAGGTCCCGGCTGCGATGGGCAAGGACTCCTTCCAAACCGTAGCCAAATTCGGGTGAGGACTGAATTTCCTTGCTATAAGTTACGCTCACGGTGTTCAATACATCTGCGTAGACCATTCCTCCCTTAAGAAAATTAACCTGCCCGTAGAATTCCAGCCTGTCGGGGGTAAATTCTGCCTCGCTCAAGCCAGCCAGATCTAAAGCCTTCCCCGGGAACGTCCCTTGATAGGCGATATTATGAATAGTCATAACTGTTGCCGTTCTTTTGAAGAAAGGGTCGTTTTTATACAATGTCTTCAGGTAGACAGGTATCAAGCCCGTCTGCCAATCGTTACAGTGAATCACGTCGGGTTGAAACCCTATTGCTTTAACCGCTTCCAGTAGCGCCCGGGAAAAAAGAATGAACCTCTCTGCATTATCCTCATAGGCACCTTCGGGAGTGCCGTAGAGTTCCTCCCGCGCAAAGTAGGGCTCATAATCTATGAAATATACGGGTATTCCTCTCTCCAATTCGCCTTCCAGAATTGAAACTACGGCCGTCTCATTACCCACAGGAATGGCAAGGCTTTTAGTAAGGTTCCTTAATCCAAATTTCCGATTATCGACGACTTTGTATTTGGGCATTACTACGCGCACGTCGTGGCCCTCGGCCTTTATGGCTCTGGGTAAGACCCCGCTTACATCAGCAAGGCCTCCTGTCTTGGCGAAAGGAACTACCTCTGAAGAAGTAAATAGAATTTTCAGCGCAACACCTCCGGGATTAGCTCCCATTCATCGGAGCGCGTTGTGGGAGTAGTAGGCTTCGAATAGTTTCCTGGAGAAGTCATCTTCCTAGACTCCCGCTTCCCTCAAAAATTTAGCCGCTTCTTCCGGGGGAGTGGGATTAATGTAGAAACCCGTGCCCCATTCAAATCCGGCAACTCTGGTCAATATAGGCATAACCTCAATGTGCCAGTGGTAGTAGGAAAGGTGGGACGTGTTCAGCGGAGAGTTATGGAGAATATAGTTATAGGGAGCGTAGTTCAGCACTTTGTTCATGCGGGTTAGAATCCCTTTAAGACAGCACGCCAGATGGATTACTTCGTGTTTCTGGATATCTTCAAAAGCCGAGTCGTGTTTCTTGGGAATAATCCAGGTCTCAAAAGGAAATCGGGAAGCAAAAGGAGCAAAAACTACGAAGTCTTCGTTCTCGGTAATTATTCTTGACACTGACTTTGTCTCCTGTCTGATAACGTCGCAAAAGACGCACCTTTCTTTATTCTCGTAATAATGTTGCGCCCCTATCATCTCTTCTTTCACCCTTTTGGGAACAATGGGCAAGGCGATGAGCTGGGAATGTGAGTGGGTCAGGGAAGCCCCGGCAGCCTTCCCCTGGTTTTTGAAGATCAGAATATATTCGAAGCGGGAATCTCTCTTCAGATCTACAGTTCTATCTCTATAAGCCCAGACTACATCTTCCACATTTTTTCTTTCCAGCTCGGGAAGAGTCTTGTAATGGTCGGGGTTTTCAATAATTACCTCGTGAGCCCCGATGCCGTTCATTTTATCGTACATTCCTTCACCAGCGCGATTCAAATCTCCTTCCACTTCCAGTGCGGGAAATTTATTGGAAACTACTCTTAACCACCATCCTTTGGTATTAGGTTTTGTTCCTGGCTCACGATAAGCCATTACCTCGGGGGGAGTCTTCTTTTCATTTCCCAAACAGAACGGACAGAACTTCTCGTCCGACTTCTCCTGGGGCTCGGTTCCAAAATCGGAAGGTCTCTTGGCTCGTTCGGTGGCAATGATAATCCAGCGACCGAGTACGGGGTCCTTTCTCAATTCAGGCATATAAACCTCCTGTTATGACTGAAGTCCTCCGATGAAATCGGAGGTTAAATGCGTCCCTCCCTTTCGGGAGGACTCCAATCTCGTTTCCCAAATTTAGCGCGATAGCTGGACGGAGTCTTTTCCCAGAAGCCTCGTCACTTCTTCCAGCAACTGGTCACTAAGTTTCACATGCGCTTTTGAATCTATATTTATGATTCTATTACGCGGGGAATACAGGCTAAACTTTACCCGGCAATCACCCTGATTTTTCACAAATAGTTCTTTCAATTTCTTTAAAGTTTTTTCTTCCAATCCGGCTGTGGATATCTTCAAAGTCATTTCGTGGATGAGAAGCTCCCGGGCACGGCCAAAAGGAATTACTTCCGAAGCCACTATTCTCGGTTTCTCTTCCCGCCAATTAAGCCTTCCTTTAACTATGACCATCTCATCCCCATGCAAGTATTTTCCTATCCCCTTCTCATAAGCGTCGGGAAAAACAATTACTTCCACCATTCCCGTCAAGTCCTCCAACTTGAAGATAGCCATCAATTGACCCCTCTTGGTCTTCTTCTTGTTCAGGGTACCTATTATTCCTCCTGTGCTCACCTGAGCTTCGGTTCTTGACTCGTACAGTCTATCTATTGAATGAGTTACGTAATTCTTCATCTCTTCGGCAAACCTCGCCAAAGGGTGACCCGTAACATAGAAACCCAAAACTTCTTTTTCGTAAGCCAGTAGTTTATTCTCTTGCCACTCCTTTGCGGAAGGCAACTCTTCTTCTTCTGCCGGAGTGGTATCGACTAGCTCCAGGAAAGAAGTCTGACCGCTCAGGCGTTCCTTCTGGGCGCGCGAAGCTTTCTCTAAAACCAAGTCCAATCCTTTAAATAATTGGGCTCTTGGCTGACCAAGCGAATCAAAACATCCCGCCTTAATCAAGCTCTCGATTGCTCTTCTATTGACCAGCCTCGAGTCAACCCGGACGCAGAAATCGTACAGCGATGCAAACCTCTTTCCATCTTCCCGTCCATTTACAATAGAGTCTATGGCCCCCTGTCCCACATTCTTAATAGCCAAAAGGCCAAAGCGAATCTTTCCATTTTCCATCCTGAATTCCGAAAAGCTCTTCTCCACGCTGGGTGGCAACACAGTGATGCCCATTTGATGACACTCGGAAATATATTCCACGATTTTATCCGTATTGTCCATTTCGCTACTCAATAGAACCGTCATGTATTCCAGCGGATAATTTGCTTTCAGCCAGGCAGTCTGGTAAGCAAGGAGTGCATAGGCACTGGCGTGGGACTTGTTAAAACCGTATCCGCCAAATTTCACCATGGCATCGAATATCTTATTTGCTTTTCCCGGGGAGATTCCTTTCTTTCCTGCTCCTTTTATGAAGTTCTCGCGCTGTCTTTCGATTTCCGTGGGTATCTTCTTACCCATCGCCTGGCGCAAAACATCAGCCTGTTCCGGGGCAAAGCCCGCCAGTTCGGTCGCGATACGCATAACGTCTTCCTGATAGAGGATTACACCATACGTGTCCCTCAGAATTGGCTCAAGCGACGGATGTTCGTAGTCTATTTTCGCCCGCTTATGTTTTCTCGCCACAAACTCATCCACCATTCCGCTTCCGATAGGCCCGGGACGATAGAGCGCCACAAGGGCAATTATGTCGGAAAATTCTGTCGGTTTTAACTTTCTCAAAAGATCTCTCATCCCCGCGCTCTCCAGTTGAAACACTCCCGCAGACTTTGCCTGTGCTAAAAGTTTGTACGTTTTCCTGTTATCGAGTGGAATATCAGAAGGTTCCTTAGGGGCCTGTTTCGTTCTTTCGCTTATAAGCTTCAAAGCCTCATCAATCACCGTCAGCGTTCTCAATCCCAGAAAATCTATTTTCAAAAGACCCAATCTGATCAGGGCCGAATCTTCGTACTGAGTGGTAATCACGTTCTTACTGCTCTTCGCCAGGGGCGTATAATTAGCCATCTCCCCGGGGGTAATGACAATCCCCGCAGCGTGGACGCCTGTATGGCGTTTGATTCCTTCAATTTTCTGAGCCGTATCCAACAGATTCTTCACCATTCCATCCGTATCGTATCGCCGCTTCAGTTCCGGCACCAGCTGTAAAGCACCCTGTATTGTCTCGCCAAAAGGAATCAACTTGGCAATTCCGTCTACCTCGGGCAAAGGAACGTTCAATACCCTGCCGGTATCCCTGACTACGGCCCTTGCCCACATAGTTCCGAAAGTTATGATCTGCGCCACATTCTTTTCTCCGTATTTGTCTTTCACATAATCGATAACCCTATCCCGCCCGTTATCGGCAAAATCGATATCCAGATCGGGCATGCTCTTCCTTCCCGGATTCAGGAATCTTTCAAATAGGAGACCATACTGTAACGGGTCGAGTTCCGTAATTCCCAGAAGATAGGCAACCAGACTACCGGCGCCGGACCCTCTACCGGGGCCTACCATTATCTCTTGACGTTTCGCATACTCTATGAAATCCCACACGATAAGAAAATAACTGGCAAAACCCATCTGGCTTATGACCGAGAGCTCATAGTCTAATCGCTTACGTATATCGGGGGTAACTTTCCTGTATCTCATCCGCAAGCCCTGTTCACAGAGGCTTCCTAAATAATCATTGTGGCTTTGCTTCCCGGGAACTTTGTAGTCGGGCAAATGCATTGTTTCAAAATCGAGCTGCAGGCTACATTTTTCAGTAATCTCTATTGTGCTTCTTATCGCCTCCGGGATTTCCGCAAAAATTTGCTTCATCTCCCGAGGGGATTTAAAGTAGAATTCTTCCGTGGAAAACTTTAGATGCGAAGGGTCATCAAGCGTTTTGCCCGTGCCAATACAGAGAAGTATCTCCTGCGCATAGGCATCGGTCTTATCCACGTAATGACAATCGTTGGTAGCTACTAACGGAATTCCCATCTCTTTTCCCAGTTTTACCAGTTCGCCTGAGATTTTCTTCTGTTCACTGATTCCGTTATCTATCAGTTCAAGATAAAGATTATCTTTACCGAAAATGTCACCCAGGAAAGAAACCGTCTTCCCGGCCTTATCACAATCATCATTCAATATAGCCCGGGAAACCTCGCCTTTAAGACAACCGGTCAAACAGACCAATCCCCGGGAATATTCCGCGAGTACTTCTTTATCCACGCGGGGCCGGTAGTAGAAACCTTCAACATAACCGATACTCACCAGCCGCATCAAATTCTCATACCCGGTTTTGTCTTTTGCCAGGAGGATTAGATGACTCGCTGCCTCCGATATGCCGCTGCCTTCCTTAATATGACGGCTTTGGGGAGCAACGTAGATTTCGCAACCTATAATCGGCTTTATCCCGCTATTCACGCATGCCTGGTAAAAGTCGATTGCGCCAAACATATTTCCATGGTCGGTGATTCCCAGGGCGGGCATCCTGTACTGAGACGCTCGCTGAATAAGGCTCCCCGGGGCCCGGCGGTTATCCAGGATGCGACAGGCGCCGTCAAGAAGGCTGTATTCAGTATGTAAATGCAAATGTACGAAATCGGAATGTTCCATTTTCTTTTGGAGTCCGCCCGAAAGGGCGGAATAAACAAACCCCCGATGAAATCGGGGGATCCCACAATTTTTTTAGTACTCCTGCAAGGGAGGTATAAAAGCAAATCCTTCTCGCAAAGAGTCCAGCGTGGAAATCGGATCATCCTGCGATCCGAAGGTAGGCTAAAGAAGTTTATCAAATCGGCAGGCCTAAGTCAAGCGAAATGTTGAAAGGGGAAGTCTCAAATTATTCCGACGTGGTTACGTAAAGTTTCAAATAACGCTCTAAAAGAAACTTTTCTTCCCGGAGCCTTATCCTGATAACGAACACATATTTTTTGCCCGCGTATTGTTCTGTTCGGGGAAAGTTAAGATACATTTTTACTCTGGCTTTCTTCTTTTTTTCAAGACCAAAATCGACCTTGTCAAAAGTCAAAAAATCCGGGTTGGGGCAGTCCTCATATCCGTTTCTAACCTTCACCCCTGCTCTCTTTACCGAGATACTTCTTATCTCGTAAACGTGGCGATAACGACTGACATTTTTTACTTCCAGTACCTTGCGTATCATTTTTTTTATATCGTAAACTTCTCCTATTTTTACATTCTCCAATACCACCTCTTCGGGAAAAGCAACAAAGTCGTATCTCCCGGCAAACTCTCGAGACATATCCCTCTCTTTTCCGGAAATTTCAAGGAGAAGCCTGCTCTTCAGACCCAAAGCAATGGGTAGACTCCCTTTACCACCAGTGTGTGACCAGATATAGGCCTGATATTTCTTGCCCAGATATTTCTTATCCCTGGGAATAGTCACGATTACATCAGTCACTGCATTTTTTGACGGTTCCACAGAAAAGTAGTCCTTCTCCAGCTCTATCCAGGAAACGTCGGGGATAGGCTTATACCCTTCCTTCAATTCGCTTTTAGAAGGCATCAATACTTCCATTCTTAATTCAATCGAATTTTTGCTTTTATTTCTCACTCGCAATTGCCGATCGACTTTTTGCCCGATAGTATAGTACTTTCCGACACTCAAGTTTTTAACCACTACCTCGGTGAAAGGGGTCGATATTCCTCCTGTATTCCCGAACCGGACAAGACAAAAAAACAGAACCAGAGATAAAATGACTTTTTTCATTCCTTCTCCCGTTACTCGCTAATTTCCATTCTTTTCTTTGCCCGCTCAATAAGTCTCAACGATTGTCTGTGATCCGGATTCAATCGCAGAACCCTCTCAAATTCAGCAATCGCTGCCTCATATTCTCCTCTTTCGTAGTAGTCCATTCCCCGATAATAGTATCTCTTCATTTCCTCTGTCTTTTCTTCTTCACTCAGGGATGTCTCCGGAACGGCTCTCTCCCCCGGTGTGACTCTCTCCTCTTCGGACGTTACTTCTTTAAGTCCGCCAAAACGTAAGGTCACTGAGAAACGATGAGAACCGTAAGTCTCTCTTAACCCGAAAAGAGGATAAATGAAAGCATAATCTATTTGCAATGCAAGTACCTGGCAACTTCCTCCCAGAGAGAAACTCTTGAAGCCATTACTTCCGATATCTATCCCTCCCCGAACTCCCACTGATTTACCTGAGAGCCACTTTTCCGCGCCCGCGGAAACGTCAAGCTCCCCGTCTTTATAAGCGGCATCCAATGCGAAATTAATCAAACTAACCCTATCTCTATAGGCAACACCTATTCTGAGTCCCAGGGGGATCTTATTACTTTTATCTGCCAGGTCCATATCCGGCTGGATGATATCCGTGAGGGAAAGTCCGGAGAAGATATTGGCAGTAAGCTCATATAAAAGACCGAGATCGCCACTAAATCCTATCCGGGAATAACCTTTTTCCTGAAAAAGTGGATCGGACCTCGTGTATTGATTATTATCATAACGTTTGTACAGCAATTTTAGGTTCAGCCCCGCAGAAAGCGAACCGAACAAATTATTGCCATAGGAAAGAATAAAGATATCTTCTCGATAAAGACCCCTCAGCCCCAGATTTAGCCAGCCCACTCCTATTCCCCCCAATCTTTTCAGGGGGTGGGCGTATCCGATGAACGCATTCCCCAGGTCACTGCCGTCGTCCAGTCCCCAGTGGAGTTTTCCATAGCCGCTGGTGAACTCTTTCCGGGTTAGTCGACTCAATCCTGCAGGATTATAATAAAGGGAATGGACATCGTCAACCAGGCCAACAAAAGCGCTTCCCATTCCTACGGGGCGCGCTCCCGCGCCGAGCTCAGCAAAATCACCGTAAGAGACACCGGGCCGAAGACACAGGACCAGGGTCATTAACGCCATCAAAATGACTCTTCTGTTCATCCCTTCCATCTTTTTCCTGATTTGTAGCAGCAAAGCGCTGTAATTGCGAACGTAGTGAAGCAATCTCTCGACTGCCACGCTCCTTCCAGTCGCTCGCAGTGACACGATTATATACCCCAGCTATCGCTCTGCAGCTACATCCGTTTTGTTTCTATTTCGCGAGGACTATCGTGCCATTTATCGTTTTGCCTTCCACTTCTATCTGATAGATATATATGCCGCTGGGAACTATATTCCCCTGCTCGTCTTCCCCGTCCCAGGTGAACCTGTATTCCCCGCTTTCCACGATGTCAAGCTGTCTTACTACCGACCCCTTAACATCATAAATCCAGCAAACTATGCTACTCTCNNAAAAGTCACCTCTTCATTACTACCGTCCCCATTGGGGGTAAACACGCGGGGGCGAGGATAGCCTTTGTTGAGTTTGAAACCCGAGGGACTGGAGAATCCCCAACTGCCCGCCCCACGCCCGGCCAGACTACTTTCTCCGGGAGGCGCCAAACCTTCCTGCGAGGTATTGAAGGCAAGCATCTCTCCCTCTCCTTCTCCTCCCTCTGAAAGCAGAGCAAAACTAAAAACGACAATAATACAAATCAAAAGTAGAAAGAAACGGAATCTCCCGTTTACTTTTCCCAATTTTCCCGTTTTGTAATTCATAATTTATTCTCCTTTTATAAGATTATACTCTTTTTACCACTTCTTTTGTTCTCTTAAACCTTCTTTGATAAGTCGTTTTAACTGGACCGGGTCTATCGGTTCAATTAAGTAATCGAATATCGCTTCTCTTGTCGACTGTTCAAGAGTTTCTAAATCGAGGGCGCTGAATCGGGTCATCATAATCACACAGGTCTTTTTACTCTTATTTTTCAATTTTGTTGCCAATTCAAGGCCGCTCATATCCGATAATTCCAGGTCTATCAGGGCAACATTGAAGAAATTCTCTTTAACTCTTTTTAGCGCTTCCGAACCGCTCGTGACCGCAATTATCTTGTACCCTTCTTCAGCCAATATATTTGAAATTGCTTCTTTATGGGCCGTTTCCCCATCCACCAAAAGCACTTTCTCCATCTGCCAAGAAGAGCCGACTCGTTTCTTTTGTGCCTGGACTTCTTCGATCACCCGCAACAACTTCTCCATATCCAGGAAAGGCTTGTACAGACAGGTATAAGCTCCCTTCTCCAACGATTTTCCCGCCAGTCCCTCCGAAGAGTAGCCCGTCATCATTACCACGCCTATATTGGGTTTAATCTCTTTAACCACTTCCAGCACTTCCATACCATCCATTCCCGGCATCCTTATATCCAAAAGTATGATATCAAAGTCACTCTTGCGGACAATATCGATTGCTTCATAGCCGTTCTTGGCTACAAATGCCCTGTAGTTTCTGTCAACCAGAATATCCCTCAGAGTCTCACGGTCTTCGCCCCTATCGTCGACTACAAGAATTAGAGGCCTTTCCAGTATAGATTCAATAGTGGCCACAAGTTTTTTCACATTGAAAGGTTTATCGACTACGGCATCAACTCCCGCCCCCACGGCCTCCCTTATTTCTTCCTTTATGCTTCCCGCAGTCATCATTATTATCGCGGCTGAAGGATGGAGATTCTTCACTTCCTTGAAGCTCTCCACGCCGCTTATCCCCGGCATTTTGAGGTCCATGAGAACGATATCGAAGTATTTCTTCTTTAAAAGTTCCAGCGCCTTAATTCCATCCTCTACCATAGTTACATTGTAGCCCTTACTCTCAAAAATATCTCCCAGGGTTTCCAGAAGATCGATTTCGTCATCTACAATGAGTATATTCGTCTTCTTCATTCTTTCCTCCCGTATGCAGCGACAGCTATTCTTCTTCTTTTTTCTTTACTTTTTTCTTTTCTTCCCGGTATTCATCAATTATGCTGAAAAGTTTCTTCATATCAAAAGGTTTATAAAGAAATGCAAGAGCACCTTCTCTCAGTGCCTTCCCCACAAACTCGTCCATTGAATAAGCACTCATCATTATTACCCCTGTTTCCGGATTCATCTCCTTAATCCATTCCAAAGTCTTAATGCCATCCATCCTGGGCATTTTTACATCGAGAAGTATTATGTCAAAATTTGCCTGGGGAACCATATTCAGTGCTTCGTACCCGTCGCCTGCGGTGACTACGCGGTATCCTTTGTTAATCAGGATGTCCCTCAAAGTCTCCCTGTCTTCCACAAGGTCATCCACAACCATAATCAGGGTTTTTCCTAAAGCCCCCTCAATTGTCTGAAAGAGCTTTCTCATATTAAAAGGTTTGTAAATAACTGCATAAGCTCCTTCCTCAACCGCCTGCCGCAACAATTCCTCTACCGAATACCCGGTCATCATTATCACTACCGCAGAGGGGCAAATCTTCTTTATTTCCCTGAACGTTTCTAAACCGTTCATGCCCGGCATTTTAACATCCATGAGAATAATATCAAAGAACTTCTTCTTCGCAAATTCTATGGCCTTATACCCATCCTCGGCCAGGGTGACAACATAACCTCTATCTTCGAAAATATCGTCCAGAGTCCTTAAAGTCTCAACCTCATCATCCACGATTAACAGATTAATCTTTTTAGGCATTTTTCCTCCCCTATTCCTGAATTTTCCTTATAAAATAGGATTAATTGGAATCGTTACTCTCCGTAAATCTCTATTCTATTTCCACCTTTACTTTTCGCCTTATACATTGTTTCATCAGCGCGCTTTATTAAGATATCGAGATCGCTTTTAAGGTCATACTGAGCAATACCTATACTCAAGGTTGTCTCATTGAAATCGCATTTCTCAAAGGATTTTCTAATCCTCTCTGCCACTATTTTTGCGTCTTTTTGGGATGTTTCCGGCAGAATCACAGTAAATTCGTCACCCCCGTAGCGAAACCCCCAATCCACTTCCCTGATCTCCTCGGAAACTATTCTTCCCACTCTTTCCAGCACTATATTTCCCGCCAGGTGACCACGCGTATCATTGTAGGATTTGAAATGGTCCACATCAAACATCAATAAAGAAAGGGGAAGCTTGTAGCGTTTGGCCCTGGCGGTCATCTCCGAGAGTTTTTCGTAAAAATGTCTGCGGTTATATATTCCCGTTAAGTCATCGGTAATTGAGAGTTCCTCTAACCTTCTGTTTGCTCTTTTCAACATATTTTCCGCTTCCATCTTATCCCAGCTGAGTCTTTGTTCGCGCAGGGCGCTCTTTATCGTCCACTTAAGTTGTCCGGGGTCACGCCCCCCGCCTTTAACCACGTAACTATAAATCTCTTCTCTCATTTCAATAGCTTTCAAGGCCGTTTCCAAAGAAGCGTGTCCCGTAACCAGTATAATATAAGTGTTCTTGTCCATTGCCTTGATTTTTTTGGCCAGCTCCAATCCGTTGATATCGGCCAGTCTGAAATCAACCAGAGCCACATTGAAGAATCTTTTCTTACATTCCTCAATTGAAGCCGTTCCTGTTTCCGCCTGGGAAACTTTATAACCCTCATCCTCAAGGATATCAGCTACTGTTTCTCTGTAATTTGGGTCGTCATCCACTAACAATATCTCAACCTGTTCTTCTCTCCTGAATTTCTTGCCCAGGTCGCGAACTTTCTGGATAGCTTCTAACATCTTTTCCACATCGATCGGCTTGAACAGGCAGGTGTAAGCGCCCTTTCTGAGAGATTCCTCCACGAATTCTTCCATAGAATAAGCAGTCATCATTATTATACCCGCTTCCGGTCTAAATTCTTTAATCCTTTCCATAGTCTGGATGCCATTCAACCCGGGCATTTTTATGTCCAAAAGAATTACATCGAAGTTGCCTTTTTCCGAAAACCCCACCGCTTCATATCCGTCTTTCGCCAGTACAGTCCTGTATCCTCTCTGGGCCAATATATCCCTTAGAGTCTCGCGATCCTCTATTCTGTCATCCACAATAAGAATCAGCGGTTTTTTCAAAGCTTCGTCGACAGTTTTTATTACTTTTTTTACGTTGAACGGCTTATAAATGATAGTATAGGCCCCTTCTTCTATGGCCTTTTTCACCAATTCCTCTTTGCTATCCCCGGTCATCATTATTACAGTGGCAGTGGGAATGATTCTCTTCACTTCTTTGTAGGTCTCCAGGCCGTCTATGCCCGGCATTCTTATATCCATAAGAACAACATCAAAATATCTCCTCTTCACTAATTTAATTGCTCTGTGCCCATTTTCTACCATAGCCACGTTATATCCTTTATTTTCAAAAACGTCGCCTATCGTTTCCAATATGCTTATGTCATCGTCCACAATCAAGAGATTAACCGTTCTGGCCATTCCTTTCCTCCTTCTTGAGCGGCTGGGCGCCACTTGCGCTTTCCTATTCCGCTTTTCATTTAGCCAGCGGCAAACTAACAACGAAAGTAGTTCCCTGTCCCACTCTGCTTCTCACTCTAATTTTTCCTTTATGTCTATCCAGAATTCTCTGAACTGCTGCCAATCCCAGCCCGGTTCCTTTCGTCTTGGTACTAAAGAAAGGAGTAAACAATTTCTTCATATTCTCGGGAGAAATTCCGCACCCGGTGTCAGCAATCTCCACCTGGGCCATCTCCTCTTCGATGTAACTGCGGATTCTAAGAGCGCCTCCTTCCGGCATGGCCTGCCAGGCGTTATTAAACAGGTTTATGAACACCTGGCGAATCTCATCCGGGTTTATAAGGGCGGGAGGAAGCTCCAAAAAGAGGTCTATCTCCACCTTTACTGTTTCCGGAATGGAGACAGCCGAAAGCGAATCCTCGATTATTTTATTAAGATCCAGGGGCTGGGCCATCGGCGGCCTGGTGCGGGAAAAGCCCAATAGGTCACTGACAATTTTGTTGGAAGCAGTAACCTCCTTCTCGATAATTCCGATATGTTTTTGAATCTTGGGATCCAGTTCTTTTCCAGAAGACATTTCAAGCTTTGTTCTGATATAGTAGACTGCATTGTTTATCACTCCCAGAGGATTGCGAATTTCGTGACCCACTACCGAAGCCATCTGGCCCACCGCGGCCAACTTTTCACGAAGAACCAATTGCTCCTGAAACTCTTTCAATTTTTTAACCATAAAATTGAACGTATTCGCCAGAGTAAAAATTTCGTCGCGCGTGTTAACTTTTACCTCGGAACTGAAATCGCCCTCTCCCAACTTTTCCGCTCCCGCTATCAGTTCCAGAATCGGACGGCTCAGGCTCTTTGCCAAGTAGAAGGCAATGAAGACCGAAACTAAAATGCTAAGTAGTATCCACAAGACAGCATTCACTTTCATACGGGCTATGGAATCGTAAGCTTCTTCCTTACTTTGCCGCATAATTACTCCCCAATCCAAGCTTTCTGCCCAGGCATACGCTCCTACCATTCCCGCCTTGTTCTCGGTGCGCAATCCTTCACTGGAAACGTCCATTCCCACGGGTTTGCCAAATTCAGCCAAAGCTTGCCCGACAATAGGAAGTTCGGTCACCTTCTCAAAATTCTTCGCTCTTTCCAATTCCGGGTGAAAAATCGTTTTGCCTTCGCTATCTATCAGAAAAGCGAATCCCGTCTTTCCGATCTTAATGCCATCAATCTTTCGCCAGAGATTACTCAAAGTGGCCGTAACAAAAACGTATTCATACTCAGCCTCAAGAGGATAAACCACATTTATTCTTGGCAAGTCGCCCTGATAATAAATGTTTCCCAGCTGGGGAATCCCTGTCTTTTTGGCCTGGAGAAAAGCCGTATCCTTGCTTCTACTGATTAGCCGGGAAGACTCCCGCGTGAAGCTTGGATGGTGCACCTTAATCACCTCATCACCCTTCCCGTTCAGCACGGAGATGAGAATGAAATCCTCGTGACGGGAAACAACGGAAAGCAGAACCTTCATTTTCTCCTGCCAGGACATTTTGGGGAATTTCTCAAAAGCCAGAACAAAAGCCAAATCTAAATTCAATCCCGAGACATAGCCATCAATATCTTCTGCTATGGCTTGCGCCAGTTTGGTGTGAGTCTCCAGAACGGAGACTTCCAGAGCCTGGCGGTTAATATTAATCATCCTAATTCCCTGAATGAGTAAAGGCACGACTACCAGAAGTATCATAATCAAGGCGAACTTGTGAAATAATCTGACCTTTTTTATCATCTACATCCTCCCTTTCGCTTGCGCTAAAGCGCAAGCTTAGGCTGCAATCTGATTGCTCTATGTGCTGAAGCACATAGCTTCCCACTTCCACTATTTGAGGGAAACTATGTCAATTTCTATCCTGCGATTAAATGCCCGATGCTCCTCTGTATCGTTGGCATAGAGTGGTTTATACTCTCCGTAGCCTATTGCCGAAAGTCTCGTGGGATCTATTCCCTGTCCAACAAAATAGCGAATCACGCTGAAAGCCCTGGCTGCTGAGAGTTCCCAGTTGGAACGGAATTCTCCGCTCACAATGGGTCTATCATCTGTATGTCCTCCCACCACTATTTCATTGGGCATATCCTTAATTACTCTCGCCACTGCACTCAAAACAGAAATTATTTCCGGCTTAAGTTCGTCTCTCCCCAGATCGAAAATAACAGGATTGCGAAATATTACTTTTATTCCTTCTTTGTCTATTTTTACATTAGCGAACTTCTTTAAGCGTTTCTCACCAATGAGTCCATCCATCTTCTCTGCCACTTCTCTCTCCCTCGCCTCACGAACTACTCTTTCCATATAATCCTTGTTCACCTCACCGCCTACATCTTTCTGAAGCGACTGGACCACTGTTTCAAACCTTACTCCGCCTACGACAAAGGAGAAAGCATATAGAACGAGGAAGAAAATCATCAAAATGGTCATCAGATTGCCGTAAGGGATAACCCACGCCGAAGCCTGTGGCGTAACATCCTCTGCAATCTCTACTGACTGTCTGTCTCTATCTACCATAATTCTTTTCCCTCTTTTTCACCCCGCTACTTGTCGGGATACCTTTTACGGTGCCGTTATGGAATACGGACAATGTTGATTTCTATCCTGCGATTCTTAGCCCGATTCTCTTCAGTATCATTGGGATAAAGCGGCCTGTATTCACCGTAGCCGACTGCCGATAGTCTCTCGGGCGCTATATTCTCCTTTTCGATAAAGTATCTAATTACGCTGAAGGCGCGAGCGGTGGAAAGCTCCCAGTTAGAGCGGAATTTATCCCCGATTATCGGGCGGTCATCAGTGTGTCCCTCTACTAGAACAGCATTTGGTATATCTCCAAGAAGCCTTGCTACTTGACGAAGAACCGCGATAGCCGAGGGTTTCAATTCGCTTTCACCCAGATCGAAGAGAACGGGATTGGCTAACATTATTTTAACCCTCTGCTCACTCACCTTTACGGTGGCGAAACTGCGAAGCCTCCTCTCCTCTACGTAGTTTAACATTCTTTTGATAGCGTCTTCTTCCTTTTTTACAAATATTTCTTCTTCCCTGCTGAATTCTACACGTATGGATTTATAGATTGTCTTTTGCAGCTCGCTAGCCATCCTGCTGGTTCCAAATAACATGAGAAAGAAGAGCATCAAATTGGTCATTAGATCGGAATATATAGTCAGCCAGATAGGGCTTCTCCCTCTCCGTCTTTCTGTTCTTTCTTTAGTTCTTAGACCCATTTTAGCGCCTCTTGATTTGTGGGTTCGATGAATCGAACCCCCACAAGTACTGTAGGGGCTCAATTTATTGAGCCCGCTCCTTCTAAACCCTTCTGCGTAACCTGTAGGCAAGAAATGCCTGCAGTTTCCTCTCTACAATCAGGGGAATCTCGCCCTTCTGAAGGGATAGGATTCCCTCAATCATTACTTCCTTAATCAATAGTTCTTCTTCGCTACGAGCGTTTAGTTTCCCGGCTATGGGAAGGAAAATAAAGTTCGTTCCGAAAATCCCGTAGAAAGTTGTGGTTACCGCAATCGCCATGGAAGCAGCCATAGTTTTGGGGTCGGCTAAATTCCTCAGGACCTGGACAACCCCGATAAGCGTCCCCAGAAGTCCAAATATCGGAGCATAGGTTCCCATCGTGCGGAAAATGCCGCTAACCTGCTGATGTCTCCTCCGGGTAAAGATGATCTCCTTGTCCAGGTTTTCGCGAATCATCTCCGGATCCAGATTGTCAACTATCATCTGAATCCCGTCAATGAGAAAGTTATCCTTTAGATTATGGATTTCGTTTGCCAGAATCCCAACCCCTCCCCTTCTTGCCACTTCAGCCAACCTGACCAGAGTCGTAATTGCCTCGGATGCAGTATATCTCTTCGAAGGAAACAGAACCAGTTTCAATGCCCGGGGAGCCTGCCTGATAATCCTAAAAGGATAAGTAATCAAAGTGGAAGCAAACGTGCCTCCAAAAACCAGAATGGCTGCGCTCAAATTGAACAGAAGTGACGTAATTTGGCCGCGCGCCATGACGTAATAGACCGCTCCACATCCGATAATAAGGCCAAGAATAGTCATTAAATCCATACCTGCACCTCCGTAATTAAGTAGAAATAAATCCCATTCTAATCAAAATCGACGTAAACTGCGCCGGTTATCTTCCTCTCACTCCCGCAACCGGTGTCCGCGTAGCGGGTACCCTGGCCGTTCTCTTTTTCGCTGATGAACGCTGATACCACCAGAAACCGGCTATTAGCATTGCTGCAATCACTGCCACTGCTATCCAGACAGTCTTTGTCTTCAGTTTTTCTCCTCGTGAGAGATTCGCGGAATTAGAAGGAGGAGCTGAGGCGTTTTCTTCTTCTGGAGCACCAACCGCCCGCCCGGCAACCTCCCCTGTTCCTTTTTCCATTACACCGGGCTCACCTAGATTTTTGGCTACGCCGGGAGCTTCGAAAGTGATCTTCTCTTCCCTCTGCAATCCCCGCACTACCCCCACAATTCTCCGCTGGGCCTCTTCTATCTTCTGCTTGCCCGCAGGCTTACCCAGCTCCATTTCCTGCCTGAGCATTGCTTGAGCGCCCTCAGAAAGTTTGCCCATAATCCTGGACTTAAACTGTTCCGGGCTTCCCCTCAAGGCTAATGAAACTGCCCCCAGGCCAACCGTTCTCAAAACTGTCTGAAAGCTTAAGTTATCGAGATTGGCAACGTCTTCGAACGTGACAATCTGTTTCCTGACCTTTTCTGCCAGTTCCGGCTCCTTCTCCTTTAAAGACTGTAATATTTCCTCCCTGGTAGCACTGTCTGCTTCGTCAACTATCTGCACCAACTGTTCCGTCCCACCAACGATATAATCAATCCTTCCTTTGATATCCGCTTCCATTGCATCTACCACTTCCGGGGGCAATCCTCTCACCCTGGCAAGTTTCTCTGTAACCGTACCTCTAAGGCTGCGAGAAAGAGTAGCCATTACCTGGGTAGCTTCCCGGGGTGTCAAGTAGGAGACAACCACAGAAATAGTCTCTGCCGATTCATCTTTTAACAAGTAGAGCAGATGTTTTATGTTTTCCTGATTGATGAAGTCGAAAGGACGATGAGGCTTTTCTTCTTTTTTCTCATCAGTCTTTTCTTCTGCTTTCCCGGGAGCGCCCAGTTCAATGGTGGGAGCCGGACCAAGAACCTGGGCGGGTGCAACCGGAGCCGGCCTTGACCTGATTGTCTGGAAGATACCGGCAAGCCCTTTAAGCAGCATTCTCACAGGGAAAATCAGAACCAGAAGTGCCACTACGGCAAATAGTGCCCAGTACAACGGATTGACTTTTATGGTGGACCAGACAATGCGGGATGGCTCGCTAAAACGCTGTTTCTTTATTATCAGTTGATCTCCCCGCGCCGCATCCAGACCCAGTATCTCGGTAGCCACTCCCCTAACTGTTTCAATCAATGTGTCCTTTATCTTCTCGTCAAGAATAATGGTTACTACCACTCTTCTCACAAAAGATTTCGGAAGCACTACTACCTTCTGGTATTCTCTTTTCATTTCCCCACCAGGGAGTAATGTCTCCGGCCCCACACCCTTCTCTTCCCCCAGCTTCTCTCTCACCGGGACTCCCGGAAGAACAAATTTCTTCTCCTTAGAGGATAGCTCCCCCGGTTTCTTCTCCTGAACCCACGTTTCCCGGGATACTTCCGTAGCTTCGGTTTCCGGCTCCACATTAACGATCACTATGAACCTATCCGTGCCCAGTATCTTTTCCAAAAGCCCTTTGAGCCTGTCCTCGAAACTTCTCTCTAAAGCTATTTTCTGCTCGATGACGGAAGCAAAGTCAACCGCAAAGGCGCAGGCAGTAATCAAAACTACCAGAATAAGCGGAATCCAAAAGCGTTTTCTCAAAATGAATTTTTTCATTTCCTACCTCCATAAGAAGCAGAAACCATAAACTGTTTTTCTCCCAGAGGGCCCAAACTTTTCTTCCCTTTAGTCCCGACCCATCGGGAAACTACGTTCCCGTTTCCTTAACAGTCTACTTCCTGCTTTATTATAGTATAATTTATCAAAATTGTCATTGCCAAATTTATGATATTCGCTAATCTATCACTTTTTCGCTTTCTCCCTTGCTTCCTTAATCAACCGCTGCGCTTGTAGATGGATCGGCTCTAGCCGCAGTACTTTCTCAAACTCAGCTATAGCTTTGTCATACTCGCCGTTCTGGAAGTATGCGAGCCCGGCGTTATAATACCCGTCCATCATCCTCTTCCTCCCTTCCTGAGCAGTCAGCCATATTTTCTCCTCTATCCTTTTCATTAAATCGATCGACTGTTTGTGTTTCGGTTCCAGCTTCAATACCCCTTCCAGCTCAACCATCGCCTCTTCCCACCGACGCTTCTTATAATGTGCCACCGCCCTGGTGTAATGTTTTTTCATTCTTTTTATCTTCTTCTCTCTGGCTTTGGCGATTCTCTTCTTCGCCTCTTCTCTGAGACCCTCTAATTCCGCCTCATCGCTGCGTACTTTAACTACTTCTTCCCACTTGGCGATGGCTCCATTATAGTCGCCCTGCTTGTAATCGCTTAGGGCTTCTGAGAATTTTTGCTCCATTTCATCTTTTATTGATATTACCTTTTCCCCGGAAGGAACTTTTGCCTGGGAAGGAAGAATCGGCCCGGGAACCTTGGTTTCCTTCTTTTCTGTTTCAACCTTTTCTTTCTTTTTCTCCTTTTCCTTTTCAAGTTCTCCCAGTTCTTTTTCCAGGCCGGAAACATCGATTCCCAAAGGCTTGAATCTATCTATAACCGACCGGAGAAGTTCCATCTTGCCTGCCGTATCGAGATTCTTCTCTACCCGGCGATAATACTCCAGCGATTTCTCGAACTCTTTTTTCGTCTCTTCTCTTCGGGAAGGAACTTTCGGCTTTTGCTTCGGCGGGATGATCCCTTCCTTTCTCAGAGACTCGAGCACTTCTTTGTTCTCAGGCTCTATCTCCAGAACCCTCAACCAGAGTTCCTTCGCCTTTTCTTTCTGCCCGATAACATAGTAAGCCGAGCCTAGCCGGGAAAGAGCCAGTGTATTGTCGGGTTCCAGCTCAAGGACTTCCTGGCATTCGACAATTGCCAGGTCGCTTCTATCTTCATAGAGATAGTTAAGCGCCCGATACATCTTTTGCTCCACAAGCGTCATTCCTTCACTTATCTTCTCCTGTTCGGCTATGGCTGGATACTCTCTCTTCACTATGTTTAATAATCTTGGTATCTCTTTATTCCTGGGAGCCTGCTCGAAAGCGTACTGGAGAGTACTTATTGCTTTCCTGGGTTTGTCCTCGATATAGTAACTTATGCCCGTTCTAATAAGCTCGGCTTCCTTTTCCAGACCCGTCTCCTTGGAGATTACGTCCACAATTGAAGAGACTTTCTTGAAGAGGTTCTGTATTTCAGGTCTCTTGGGATCCAGTTCCACTGCGAATCTCAATTTTCCCAGCGCTTCACTGTACAATCCATTCCTATAAACTTCTATTGCTTCCCTGTAGTAATTCCTGGCAAGTTCTATTTTTCTTCTCTCCTCGATCATCTTGGCTTCTTTCTCTTTAATTTTTGCCAGTTCCTCTTTGGCTGCCCTTTCCGCCGCAATCTCCGCCAGTCTCTTTTCTCTGGCTTTCTTCTTTTCTTCTTTTTCGGGAGCAAAGCGGAGGGTCAAAGATATGCGGTGGGAACCATAAGTATCCCTTATGCCGGAAAGCGGATAAAGGAAAGCATAATCAAGCTGGAACAAGTATTTGGTGTAACTTGCCCCCAGAGCGAGGTTACTGAAGCTTCTACTTCCCACGCCAAGACCGGCTCTCAATGCAAGAGTCCGGCGGGAGAACCATTTTTCCACGCCGCTATAAACGTTAACGTCCCCGTTTCTGAATGTCGTGTCAAAGGCAAAAGTTAGAAAGTCACTATTGTATAAAAAGCCCGATTTCACTCCCAGGGGAACTTTGCTCTTATTGTTTTTTAGGTCCATACAGGGTTGATTAATGTCTATGAGGGAAAGACCGACGGAATACTCCCGGTTGAATTTATACAGAAATCCCAAATCGGTGCTGAATCCTGTCTTGGAATATCCCTCGCTAAAGACAGGGTCTCGCTCACCGGTAACACCAGGACCACCGTCAATGAGAGCATTCTCGGTGTAGGTAGTCTTGCCATATTTCTTACTTAGCAACTTCAAATTTAGCCCCGCCAGAAGTCTCTTATTAAGCCTGTTGCCGTAAGAGAGGATGAAACTATTCTCTCTATACAGACCCTGCAGGCCAAAATTGACCCACCCTGCGCCCAGCGTTCCCCAGTGGTACAGGGGATGGGCGTAGC
>JABAOC010012773.1_pt2 | contig 26798 bp, 23 predicted proteins | sample 7062161 | NCBI WGS metagenome assembly JABAOC01 (sample SAMN14538625, study PRJNA623070) | marine sediment metagenome | biome: marine biome [ENVO:00000428]; feature: marine pelagic biome [ENVO:01000023]; material: deep marine sediment [ENVO:00002113] | place: India: Gulf of Khambhat ... | reverse complement strand
TTCGACTCCGACCGTCCCTTCCCGGGCACGACGATCAACGCCGACGTGGAGGACTTCGTCGTCCTGGTCACCGGCAAGGTCGTCATCCCCCAGACTGGCAACTGGACGTTCGGCGTCAGCAGCGACGACGGGTTCGGCCTGACATTGTCGCGGCGCGGCAAGACCTATTCGATGTCGTATCCCAGCCCGCGCTCGCCGGCCGATACGCTCGCCGTCTTCAATATCATGGAATCGGGACCGCACGACCTGCGGCTTGTCTTCTACGAGCGCGGCGGGGGCTCCGAGCTGGAGCTGTTCGCCGCCCGGGGCAGTTTCAGCGCGTTCACGCGGACGAATTTCCGCCTCGTCGGTGACGTCGCCAAAGGCGGCCTGCAGGTCGGCGCGGGCGACGTCTGGTTCACGAGTCCCTTCGACGACTCCTCCTGGACCGCCGGCACCGGCGGCGTCGGCTACGAGGCGAGCACCGGCAACTACCCGAGCTACTTCAACATCGACGTCCGGACGCAGATGCACAACGTGAACGGGAGCTGCTATATCCGAGTCCCGTTCACGCTGGGCGAGGCGACGTTCTCGNNCGGTCTTTCCGCGGGCCCTGACGCCGATTTGGAACTGGTGATCGATTACGACGACGGCTTCATCGCGTACCTCAACGGCGCGGAGGTGGCCCGCCGCAACTTCACGGGCGATCCCCAGTGGAACTCCGTTGCCAGCGCATCGAACGCAGATGACGCCGCCATCGTCCTGACGACCATCGACATTTCCGAACACGTCGGCGTTCTGGGAACGGGCGTCAATCTCCTGGCCATCCACGGCCTCAACACATCGGTCGGCAGCTCCGATTTCCTGATTTCCGCCGAGCTGGTCGCGGGCGAAATCAGTCAGGGAGCTGTGTCCCCGACGGCGATTCCGTACGCGGGGCCCGTGCCCTTGAAGCAGAGCACGCGCGTCAAGGCGCGGGCCTTCGCGGGCCGCTGGAGCGCCCTGAACGAGGCCGTTTTCGCGGTCGGACCGGTGGCCGAGAGCCTGCGGGTCAGCGAGATCATGTATCACCCGCTCGACACGGGCCGTCCCGAGGACCCCAATGCCGAGTACATCGAATTGACCAATATCGGCAATGAGACCATCAATCTGAACCTGGTGCGTTTCACCGATGGCATCGCTTACGCCTTCCCCGGCTTCGAGTTGCCGGCGCGGGGCTATTGCCTGCTGGTAAAAGACATCGCGGCCTTCGAGGCGAAATACGGCGTGGACTTGCCGGTTGTCGGGCAGTATACGGGCAGTCTGGACAACGCGGGCGAACGCATCGAGCTGGTCGATGCCTCGGGCCGGACCGTCCAGCGCTTCGAATACGACGACAATTGGTTCGATATCACCGATGGCCCGGGTTTCTCCCTGACGGTCAAGGACCCGCGGGCCGCCGACGCCGGGAATCTCGACGACAAGAGCGCCTGGCGGCCCAGCGCCCGGGCGGGCGGCTCACCGGGCACCGACGACAGCGGCCAGGTGCCCGAGCTCGGCACTGTCGTGATCAACGAATTGCTGGCCAACTCACAGGGCGTCGGCCCGGACTGGATCGAGCTGTACAACACGAGTGGACAGGCGATCTCCGTCGGTGGGTGGTTTCTCAGTGACGACGCGGATGATTTGACGAAGTACGAGATCGCCGAGGGGACGAGCATTGCGGCGGGCGGGTACCTGGTGCTCGACGCGAATCGCCACTTCGGCAACGAGACCGACCCCGGCTGCAAGACCCCGTTCGCCCTCAGCGCCGAAGGCGAGACGGTGTACCTGCACTCCGGCTCGAATGGAATCCTGACGGGCTACAGCGAGCAGGAGAAATTCGGCGCCTCCGATCCCGGCGTCTCTCTAGGCCGCTGGCAAGGGAGCACGGGCTCGTACCATTTCCTAGCCTTGAGCGAGCCAACGCCGGGCTGGGCCAATGCATATCCGCGCGAGTTCCCCGAAACCGTTGACCCTTGACTGCTCGAGGCAAACGGCGCCGGCCAGGCGCTCAGACGCGTCGACGCTGTTGTCTATGGCAATGACCCCGCGAACTGGAAGGCAGCTCCGCCGTCTCCCAATCGGGCGAATCCCTGACCCAGACCGTCATCGTCGATCCGCCAATCCTCTGAACGGGCCAGAGGGGCGCCGCTATCTCTTCCTCGGGTAGGCCAGCGGGAACGTCTCGGAACGGACATGGGCATCCACGTGGCCGTCGAGGAAAGCGCGGTTGCCGGGCGCGGCTCCAGTCGAGCGGTCTATTATACCGACTACTCCAATACCGACTCCGATTGAATTTTTCGTAGTGTAGCATGAGCACCGGGTGGCAGCGTGGGTTCCCAAACGCAATGTATCGCGTTTGGGGTCCCCGTCAAGACCGGAGGTCTTGGCGATGGTTCCTGCGCAGGCAACCCGGCCATCGCCAAGCGGAGTCTTCGGAGCTTGCCGATGGTGCGGAGGTGTAGCCACGGGCCCTTGGCAAGCATGCGCTTGACGCTGCCACCCGTCGCTACTGGACCCACCGGATTAGGATAGCCGGCGCACTAGTGCGGCCAGGCGAGGGGGAAGGTCTCGGAACGGTAGTGGGCGTCGACGTGGCCGTCGAGAAACGCGCAACTGCCCCGGCCGGCGAGCAGGTTGCCCGAGGGGGCGTTGTGATAGCCGGCGAGGACATCGTAGAACGTCGGCGAGGTGCCGGGCCCCGGCTCGACGTTCCAGGGGTTGTTGCCCGCGGCACTGAGCCAACTGTTGACCATGGACACCTCGCCCGGGACCATGTACGTATCGTTCAGGCCGGAGATGTTGTACTGTGTGTCGACGAGAGAACTCTCTTCGCAGAATGAGAACGTCGTGGCCGGGTGTTTGACCTGGCCGACCCGTTCGGCCCGGATTGGTTTGAGGGAGTGGTCGCTTCCATCGTCGCGCTGCAAGGGCCCCAGGTAGGCGTTCATCGTGTAGTTGTACCAGGGTTCGTAGTTCCGCAGGTTCGCGGCGTCGGCGGCGTAGAAATGGTCCTCCGAGTGGCGCACGGCCTGCGACTTGTACGTCGGACAGATGAAGGCCTTGGCATCCATCAGATAGCGAAACAGGTGGCCGCCGTATTGCGGATGGCTCTTGAGGTCCACGTTACCATTGCACCAGCGAACGTGGAGGTAGGACGAGAGCCCGCTCTCAATTGGATACGCCCCGAGTTGCGAGAAATAACACTTGGCCGGCTCGCAGAACTTCCCGTCGTTATCGTCGGCGTACATCGCCACAGCGACGGTATAGTTCTTCATGTTGCCCTTGCACGCAATCCCCTGGGCCAGGTTCTTGGCCTTGTTCAGGGCCGGCATCAAGATGCCCATGAGCACGGCAATGACGGCGATGACGACGAGCAATTCGATCAGTGTGAAACCCCTAGACCGCCTCATGATATGGTCCTCCAAAGCCTGACATGTGGCTAACGACACTCATAGCCAATCCACTCGTCGGGCGAAAGCTGCCCGGTATGCTTTCCGTCGGTCAGATCAGAATAACGACTCCACAACGGCATCATTCTATCCGGCGGATGTGGCCGGTGCAAGCACTTTCCCTTCGTCATTTTCCTGACGGCGCCCCGATTATTCCGGCTGCAACCGGATGAGCATGACGCCGTGGCGGGGAACCTGCGCGGTGAAACGACCGTCAAACGTTCCCAGGTCCCTGTGCCGCCAGAGGTCGCGGACCCGTCGGCGTCCCTGCACGCCGAGCAGCGACCAATCGACCGCCATCTCGCGGGCGAGCTCCGCCAGATTGAACAGGCCAACGGCCAGCGCGCCGTCTTCCATGGGCCTGGCCAGAATCAGGGTCTCATCATCCTGCACCAGCGGCCTGGCCTGTTGGCCCTGCGGGTCCTGATCGACCTCGATCACCTCGGCGTTGCACAAGACGTTGAGCGTGAAGTCATCGAGGAACCGCATGTCGCCGGAAAAGAACAGCGGGGCTGCCATGAGGCACCACATGGACATGTAGCTGTACTGCTCGTTCGGCGTCAGCTTCGTCGGTTGGCCCGGCTCGTTCTGGCTGCGGGCGTTGCCGACGCGACCGATGAGGATGTAGTCAGGGTCGTTCCAGTGTCCCGGCCCGGCGTGCTCGTGGTGGCGGGCGTTGCTGAGCCCGATGTGATAGAACCCCGGCAGCAGGCCGCCCCGTTCCAGGCCCAGGTCGCCGGTGGTCCGCCAGCAGTTGCCGCCGACTTCGGCGCCCCACGTCCAGACGTCTCCCATGCCGTACTGGCAGAGGTTGTAGACAATGTCACGCTCCAGTCCCTCGAGGATATCGCCCATTTTCTGGTACGGCCGTTTCAGGTCTTCGAGGCTCTTGCCGCCCGCGACCTGGGTATACGAGCACCAGTCATATTTGAGGAAGTCGAAGCCCCACTCGGCGAATTTCTCCGCGTCGAGCCGCTCGTGCTCGTAGCTGCCGACGTAGCCCGCACACGTCCACGGCCCCGGCGACGTGTAAAGCCCGGCCTTGAGCCCCCGGGCGTGAATGTGATCCACCATCCCCTTGATGTCCGGGAACTTGTCATTGCACAGTATGGCCCCGCGCTCGTCACGGTAGGGCTCATCGCCCTTCTTCTTCATCCAGCAGTCGTCGATATTGACATACTGATACCCGTAATCTGCCATGCCCGACTCGACCATGACATCGGCCGCACCGCGCATGTGCTCTTCGGTGACGTGGTGATAGTGGATGTACCAACTGTTCCACCCCATTGGCGGCGTGAGGGCCAGGGTGTCACCGACCACGAGCTTGAAGACCCGCTCGTCCGTTCCGCTTTCATTCCGCGCCCGTAAGGTCGCCACGTATTGCCCGCGCTCGGAAGACACCCGGCCGGCAATGATGCCGGTCTGTGCGTCGAGTTGCAGGCCCTGCGGCAGCCCCTGGGCCGTGAACCGGATGGGCCGCGTGCCCGTGCAGGGAATCCGATAGATGAACGGTCGTCCCGGGCGGGCGCCGTAGACCTTCGGGCCGTTGATCTTCGGCTGCGGCCCGGGCCGGGGCGTCAGAATCACCTTCTCCTCCTCTGCCGGCTGCGGCGGATCGACGGCCGCGGGCCTCTCGCCCGCGAAGATGAACTGGGCCTGGGCCCAGTTCGCATGGTCGAAGTCCGCGCCGTCACCCGCCGAAGTCACCATCAGCATCGCGTGCCTGATGCCCGCCAGCGTGACATCGACGGCCTTCGCCTCCTGCCCGCCTTTCATCACGCCGCTGTCAAAGAGTCTCTTGCCGTCGCCATAGACGAGGAACCGGACCGTCCCTCTCGAACCCGCCGCATCGTCAACGCCGACCTGCGCCGTGAACCGCTCGACCTTGCCGTCGAGTTTCAGATGCAGCGCGGATTCAGCATGCGTCCCCACGCCGTAATCGAATTTCCGCCCGCCGATGGAAATCGCCTTGCCCGTGACGCTCAGATCGACCAATGTCTTGCCCCATCCGCTCGACATCTTCGAGACATCGAGCTCCGCCAGCCGGACAATCTCAGCCTTCGCCGAGACACACAGTGCCGTGACAATTGCCAGGACCATAACCTCAGACCGATAAGTCGTGCCGGACATCCTTCTATCCTTTCCTGGGTATCCTGACTGTGACCACCGGCGCAGAATAGCAGACTGCAAGCAAGAGTGCAACAATCCAGAGCCCCGCAGACTGTCTTTGACGCTCCGCCGATGCCCACGTCATTCTGCTGGTTGTCACTCACGGGCCGCAGACTCGGCTTTCGCGGTTGCGGACCATTCGTCCGACCGGACGCGCCATTTTCGCCAAACCCGGACCCCGATTTGGCCGACAGTAACACGGAGCAGGGTAGCTCAGGTCAGTGGAGGGAATCCAGCCGGGTGACAGAGGCTCCCAGCCGTGGTTTTTGAAAGGTGAGAACATGCAGGCCGAAATGGCCGTGACTCCGGAGGTCACTACCGAGCGACTCTGGTATTACGTATGGGAAGGTCGGACAGAAGGTCCGATACCCGAGAGCGAACTCACGCAGATGTTCTCCGAACGACGTTTGATGCCGGACACCTTCGTCTGGACCGAGCCCATGGCCGAATGGGTGCCGGCGGTCCGGATCGAGTCTTTCCAGAGCCATCTTGCCGGCCTTCCGCTGGTCATGCCCCAAGCCGTGCCCGTGCGGACGCTGCGTCAGCGGGCCGAAGCCGCCCGTGCGCAGGGCGTGCCGCAAGTCCGACCCTGGGTGCGCTACCTTGCACGGACCCTTGATACGTGTATGTGTTGGTTGACGCTCGGGCGGGTCTGCGCGGTCACAGGTCTGAACGCCGAGATTCCGCCGTTTGCCATTGTATTGCTGGTGCCCTTTCTCTGGCTCTTCATGGAAGCCCTGCTGTTGTCTACCTGGGGCACGACGCCGGGCAAGTGGCTGCTGCGCACGTGGGTCGCGGACGCGATGGGTAAGCGCCTGACGTTCGCAGATGCTTTGTCGAGGAGCTTCTCTGTCTGGTTTATCGGCCTGGGCTTCGACCTGCCTGTCATCACCGTGATCACCCGGATCGTCTCGTACTGCAAGCTCAAGAGCGAGGGCATGACCTCCTGGGACCGCGAGGGCCGATGCGCGGTCATCCACGAACGGATTGGAGCGCCGCGAATCGCTGTGGCGGTCCTCCTGGTGGTTGTGTTCGTCCTGATCGCCGTAGCCGCCGAATTAGGCCAGAGGTACTGACATCTTCGACCCCGGCTACGTCGAGGCCATCGTTGCCGGTCTCAGGCGTAGTCGTGCTGCTTTCAGCGATCCTTTGCCTGCTCCTCACCGAGCCACCGCCAATATCCCTCCGGCAGAAGTGCATGCCGGGCGCGGCTGCCCTCTGGAGTCTTCATCTCCGGCAGGCATCCCCGGGGCCGGACGCCACCGAGCGTATTTTTGCGTGAAAAAAGTCGGATTTCGCGCTTGCGGGAGGCCGGCCATCCGGATACGCTAACGAGGATGTCAGGCACGATGATAACCTGGATGATGCGTTCAGAGAGTGGAGTCGACGCCGGATGACCCGATCTTGACTTCCTGCCCAAGTACCCTTTCCCCTTCGCTGATCTCACGTGGTTCGAACGGGCGGCAGCTCTGAATGGAAATGCAGTGTGATGCCATGTGGCGTCTGGTGGCGCGTTCGGGTGGCGTGCGGTTGCGGATTGAAGGAGAAGAGAAATGAACATTTATGTGGGAAACCTTGCCTTTGAGGTTACGGACGACGAGCTGCGGCAGCTTTTTGCCGCCTACGGCGACGTCGATACCGCCACCGTCATCAAGGACCGCTTCAGCGGCGAATCCCGCGGATTCGGTTTTGTGGAGATGCCGTCCCGGGAAGACGCCACGGCGGCGATCGAGGCCCTCAACGGCACCGACTTACACGGTAGAAGCATCACAGTCAATGAGGCGAGGCCGAAGGCGCAGAAACCGGGCGGGGGCGGCGGCGGCCGAGGCGGACGCCGGTATTGACAGCGCCGCCAGAGACGCTGGGAGCTGTTATGCCGGCCCGAGCGTGGACGAGACGGAAGGTTTCTCGATATCGGGTACCCGTCCACCGAGGCTCCTTTCTGCAACACTCGTGACCGTAGTGGGCAGAGTCTTGTCGATATCTTCCGTCAAATCCTCGGGCTCCAGGCTCATGCCGGCGTTCTTTACGTAGCAAATACCCTTTCCGCCATGTGTGCCGCGCCGTCGCCGTAAGAGGCTGCGGTTACGGCACTCGCGGCGTTTTTGGCACCCCTGCGCAGGGGCCTCCGCACGCAGTATTTCGCGCGTGGGAAGGGGCCACCCAATGCGGAATTAAGCATTGGGGACCCTGAACCCGGGCGGGGGTCCAACCGACCTGCGAACGGCGAGCGTGCTGATGCCCGGGACGTAATCCCCACACGTAAGGTATCTGGATTCCTGCCTGGACAGCGCGGCCTCCGGCCGCAACCGAATCTGGAGGCGCGGTGCGTGGCAGAGTTCCCAAACGCGATCTCTCGCGTTTTGGGGTCCCCAAGCGGAGTCTTCGGAGCTTGCCGATGGTGTGGAGGTGTAGCCACGGGCCATCGGCAAGCTTGCCCTTGCCGCTGCCACCCGTCGCTACTGGACCCACCAGACTGGGGTGGCCGGCGTAGCAGGGTGCGTACGACCACCATCTTCATCTGACTCCGAGTAGGTCCCTAGCCCGCCTCCTCTGAAAAGTGCTTGTTGGAAAAACAAGATGTTGCGCCTTTGCGATGCAGGGGTGACGGAGTCGTAACGGTCGCGGCCGCTTAGAGCACTTGTTTCCCCTTTCCCTGCTGGATCAGCGGGACGTAATTCTCCAACTCGCCCAGGACGACCGGGTCGGTCAAATCGATGACTTTCCCTTTCTCGTGGGACATATATGCGGCCATGATGAGCGTCGTGACCAGCTTGCCGTACTCCAGGTTGAGCAGGGCGTCGCGGTCCTGCTCGAAGGCCCCAAGTGCGTCAAGCCACTCGGCGATATAGCCGTACAGGGCGATCTCGTCCGGCTGCAAGACCAGCGCGCCACGGCTGGCCTGCGATTTCTCCAGGGCCAGCTCACTGTCGAGCACGGCCGCGGCGGCGGCGTCGCTGATGAAAATGCCCGCCGGCGATTGGAGGGAGTTGACGGTGTATGAGTAGCCCGGCCCGAAGGTCTCCATCAGCAGGCGCAGGCCGGGGGCGTCGTACATCCACGAGTTGGTCGCCTGCACAATGCTCCGCACGCGGGTCTCCGGGTTTTCGAATTCCATGCTGACGCTGGAGTAGTCCTCCGCGGGCGTGGCGGAATAGTCTACGCCACGTTGCTTGAGCTGACTCAGCCAAGGCTCCTTGCCCCATTTGAGCAGGGCCATCGTGGCATTGACGCGGATGGGTCTGAGGTAGTCCACCGGCTTGTCGGCGGGGGTGACCATGTACATCCCGCAGGCGATGCTGTGGCAGCCCATGTCGCAGCAGACGCCGCCGCCCTGCGTGGTGGGGTCCCAGAACCACGGCTCGTGCGGGCCGCCGTGCTCCTCCGCGCTGCGGGCCAGATGCGGGGCGCCCATGCTCTTTTCCACCTGGGTAAGCTGGGCGCGGGCCTGGACAACGGCCGGCATGTGAATCTGGTTCTCGAAATAAGCGGTCGGCACGTTCATCGCCCGGGCGATACGCACGAGCGTATTCGCCTCGTTGACATTGCGCGCGAGCGGCTTTTCGACGATGATGCCCTTGATCCGGGCGCCGCCCTCCACCGCCTCGGCGATCTGACGCATCATCTCGACGCGGGCAAAGTTGGGGGCGAAAATGCAGGCCACGTCCACGGCCCTGACCAGCTCGGCGATAGAGCCATACGCCTTCGTGTCCCCGAGACGGTTCTGGCGGGCCAACTGCGCCAGCGCCTCGGCCCCTTTGAGAGCGTAAATGCCGGCCAGCTCGGCGTTGCGAACGGACCGCAGGGCCCGCTCGTGAAACCGCGCGACGAAACCGGCTCCGATCATCCCGATCTTCAACATTGGCTGACCCTTTCAACGAGAGAACCTGCCCGACGCCCGCCCGCGCCGTGGTCCTCCGGACCGGGCCGAGGCTGCGTCGAGGGCAAAATCGTGTCCTGTATCTACTGAAAGCCACCCGGAAATGCAAGGACAAACAGGAGAAAATCGGCCCCCGCGCAGCGTCGCGGGGAGGCGAGGTGTTCGGAATCGCGCATTCGTCACCCGCCCTCCTTGTCCCGGGCGGAAGTCCCCGTCATAATGGGGGACGCTCCGGCGACTCGTCGTGACGGGCAGGCGAGCGTTCATTTGCAGGCAGGTTACGATATGGACTTCGGTGTGACGCAGAAGAAGCAGGTGGAACTGGAAGCGAGGATGGCGCGGCTGGGCCTGCGCGAGGGGGACCTGGAGGAGAAGTTCATTCGTTCCTCCGGCCCGGGCGGACAGCGGGTCAATAAGACCGCCAGTTGTGTCTATCTGAGGCACCGGCCGAGCGGCCTGGAAGTGAAGATGCAACAGGAGCGTCAGCAACGCCTGAACCGCTACTACGCGCGCCAGCGGCTCTGCGAGCTGCTCGAAGAGAAGATGCTCGGCATGAAGAGCCCCACCGCGCTGAAGGCCGAGAGAATCCGCAAGCGGAAGCAGCGCCGCAGACGCCGCCGCCGCAGTCAATGACGATCTCCAATGGCTACCCGGGCTCAGTCGAGTCTGACCATTCGTGATCGGAGTCCGTGAGGTACTTGGTCCGGTGTGAGAACTCGCAGTGTGATTGCCTCAGGGACCTGCACCGTAGCCTCGGCTACTGCCTCCAAATCCACACTCAGGTCTTCCAGCGTCCACATTGCGCCCGTAATCGGGTCGACAATGAGCCAGCCGATCAAGCCGCCTACGAATACATTGCCCACGATATACCAACCGCTGACGCCGCGGCGAATCCGGGCTCTGTACAACTGGTACCCGGCTTTCTCGAACTCCACCGCGTAGTCCTGGCCCTTGAACCATCCGGCGCCGGCTTTGAGAGAGACCGTTGTCGGTGTTCGCCCGCGGTAGACGACTTCCTGGTCTCCAGCGAAGACCGTAATCTCCGCGCCGCTCGGATTGCTCTGAATGCACACGGCATAGCTCGATTTGCCGACGATCGAAGCACAGCCGGAAAACACAATGCCGCCCGTAATCGCCAGACACAACCACACCCGCATTTGTCTCATCGAATGACCTCCGCTCTCATCTGAGCGCGCATGACCGATGTACACGCACGCGTGCCTTGCGCCTTCCTGCGCGAGCCCTTTGTGCCGGGCGCGGCGACACCTATTTTGAAAGGGCCTCCCAGAAGCTTTCATCTTCAAAAACGGACCTTACCGTACGATCCAGCGCTTGCGTGAGTGTCGGGATGTTCTTCGCGGTGGCATCCCAGCATTGTCCCGATGTCTCATACTCCTGTTTCGTGGCTCCCCAGATCGTTCTTCCTGTGCCGTCCTTCACGAGAACATCGTACCGCACAAAGGCCTTCGCATATTCCAGGCTCACACCGGTGGCATACTCATCGACCCAGAAATTCTCAACCTGTCCTCCTATCACATATTGTGCGTCTTTCGCATCAACGACACGAAATCCCACCTTGGTGCAGGCCTCTCGGACTGCGGCCGTTACAATTTGCTCCGGGGATTCACTGACGAGAATATCAGTCGGGCCGTTAAAGAAGCCGGTCTTGGCTTCCCCGATCAAGAGGTGCTTCTTGTTCTTGTCACGGGCCGCTTTGAATTCCTCGACGGCGACTTTGGTTTCGCGGCCGGTGGCGCGTGCATCTGCCTGCAGGGCCAACTCCGGCGTGATGGTATCGACCGTCATGGCTGAAGAAGCACAACCTGCTGCTGCCAGGGCAAGAGCGAGACACGCACCGCCACAGAATACCACAAAGGTTCTCATTTGGACCTCCACAAAAAGGGCTGCTGCATGCTAGGGCCGACGCTTGTCCGGGACATCTTCCTCTACGGCGAGCCTGATGTCCTGGCATTGGTCCGTATTCAGTTGACGCACGCGGATGACGGCGGCCGACACGTGCCATTTCTCGTTCCGCGGCAGATCGAAGAAGACGACTCCCTGACCCGAGGCTCCGGCGTTGATCAGAGTCGGCTGGAAATACTTGGCGTGATAATCCTCTTCGAGCGTTCGGTTCGTGACTGCTGCATTATCGGCGGCAATGAACCAGACTGGCAATCCGAACGCAAATCCCAACACGGCTACATCGGCGTCGCTACGGAGTGCGCGGTCGATGGCCTCTTTGAGAGCGAGGGTACGCCATCGTTCATCCGGTCCGGCCGACAGGTAGGAGTCCTGCAGTTCCACCTTTATCGGCTCCGGACCGGCATTCACCACATTGAGCAAGACCGGCATGATCTTGCTCCTCGAAGGATCAATACCCAAATAGGGCCTGGCTCTCTCAGGGTCGAACAGAGGGACAAGACGGACTTCGACGGAATCACCCTTGGCCACAATCTCTCGAGCGGCATTTTCACTGAGAGCTTCCTGCCCCGAATCCTTCGCCGGCTCATAACTCGTGCACCCAAGAAGAATGAGCGGAATCGCGCATAACAGGAATCGCTGCACGGATGACAAGCGTCGTCGCATCATGATATCCACTCCCCAAGCATTGCGGGAACGTACCAGCGATGGTCCGGCTATCTCGGAGCACCAGACTCATCATTATCCCGCCGGACATCTCCTACCAATCGCCCCTATATTGTACCGTCACTGTGCATGGTATCCAAGTGAAAAAAACGCGTCTTGTGCATTTAGTCAATTTGGAGCCAGATTCATTCGGCCCTACAGTGTCCGGCGTGGCACAGTGGCGCTCCAACCGTCTAGAGTCCCCGCCAAGTCCAAAGCCAAAAGAGGACTCCGACGCCGGCGCCGCCGAGATGGGCAAAGACGGCTACATTGCCAATCCCTTGCCGGAGCAGGAACACACCCAGAACCTGCCACAACACCCAAAGCAGGAACATCGCCCGGACGAGGCCGAACGACTTGCTCGTTCGCTTGCTCAGCTTCGTTTTGCAGCGCGGACACGTATACATGGCAGAACAGCGTCACCGACCGGCAATACTTCGGCTGCTTCATGCGTCAGCGGGAGCGGTATTCCTCCTTGACAATATGATAGACGTAAAAGAAGCCGAAAATCATCACGAGGGGGACCACGCCGCAACACAACCATACGACAAGGAACGGTTCGAGAGCGGGGCGGCCCACGGCCTCCACGACCAGCCGGGCGACGACGACATAGGCATTGCCCCATGCCTCGGATCGGAAGAAGGCCACCGGCAGGTGAGGGTCGCCGATGAATGGGCGGAGCACCCAGCCCATCTGAATGCCGACGAAGGCGTACAGGAAGAACCAGGCGCGCAGCAGCAGCCGGTGGCGCGGTGAGCGGCGGACCAGCGGTCCGTAGTAGCGACGCACAACCACCTGGGCCGCGATTGTGGCGATACCGAACATGGCCGCATTGAAAAGTACGGCCAGCCGATAGTTGTCATAAGAGAGGTACCAGACCGCGGTGAACGGGGCCAGGGACGCGAGCACCACTGTGAGGCACGACTGGGCGCCGATGACCGCCCGCAAGACCTGCAGGAAATCCTCGCGCAGGCCCGCAATCGTGTTGATCACGAAAAAGCTGGGCAGGCACAGCAAAAAGGTAGCCAGCAGCAGCAGCGGGACTTTGACGCCGGAATAGAGCAACTGGTGGAATCGGCCGGGAGCCAGGCCGCTGTACGTTCCCATCACCGCCCCGTAGAACAGGCCGCAGGTGACCACGAAGACCACCAGCCAACGCAAGCGGCCCGACAACGGCGCCTCCGGCGCGAAGATGCCGCGCCCGCGCAGGAAATCGTCGATCGCTTCAGGAGCAGCGATCATTGCACACCGAGCAGATCACCGAGGGTGCGGGCCACGTCGATGAAGAAGTTCGCCTCGCGGCCGCGGAACCATTCGAAGGGCAGCTCCGGCGCCCCGATGAACGGGCGGAGAATCCAGCCCATCTGGGCTCCCACCAGCGCATAGATGACGACCCAGACCTGGAACGTGGCGCGCGCCATCGTCCTGTCCCGCGGTCGCGACTGGGGAACGGGTTGCGCCGGTTCCGACGGGCTCGGGCTGTCGCCGTCGGCTTCGAGCGAGGCCGCTTGCGTCGCCGCCGGTGTTGCCTGGGCTTCTTCGAGACGCGCCAACATAACGAGCAGGACCTTGAGCCCGATGAGCCCGGATGTGCCGAAGAAGACCACATTCAGCAGCTTCATGAAGGCGTAACTTGTCGTGCTGAGGGTGAAGAATCCTGTGATCGGTCCCAGCGAGGCGAGCACAGCCAGGTTGACCGCGATGGGGACCATAATGAACCTGAAGGTGTCCGTCGGCCCCAGGCGCACGCCGAGCAGCGCACTGAAGACATAGAGCGACGGGAACGTGACGACCAACGTGAGGAAGAACAGCGCCGGCACTTTGACGGCCGTGGCGACCAATTGCATCAGGGAAGGTGGCGTTCGCGTCGCCATGGCATAGAGGCCCATGAAGATGCCGTAGATCACTCCGAGAACGATGGCTCCGACGACGAGGGGCCCGATATCGATATGGGCCGTGCCGGTCGCCAGCAGGTGCGGCTCGGCCTTGCGCCCGCGCAAGACTTCATCCATTTCTTTCAACCATCTGGGAATTGCCATAGTCTCCCTTTCCAAAGCCGGATCGAATCGGTGGTCTCTGTGCTTCTCGTGTTCCGCTTTCTCATGTGTCCCCGGGCCTCATTGCGGCAGACAAGACCGCCGAGAGGTGACACGTCGCACCCTCGGCCTGTCTGCCCGTTCTACGCCAGGTGCCCCGTCACCTGTCTATATACATCGGCTTCGACAGGTCCGCAAGGGAAAAGCTCGGGCCCATTGCGTGTGGGCATGAATGGGCATGACTGAGCGGTGCGCACCACGCATCATCTTCATGTGTCTGTCATCGTCCTATCGAGTACCCGGCAGAAACCTCAGGCGAACGGAGGAAGTTGCCTATTTCAGCCGAACATGGGGCCGGTTCAATGGGTGGAGTGATGACGCGAGCGGTCGGAGGCGACTGCACCGCCGCCATAAGTGAACAGAACCAGTCCACAAGGTGGGAATGGGAAGGAATCGTGTTATGGCTAAGACATCCTCCACCACTATGGAGAAACGGGCGCTCGCCGGGCCGTTGTCGCAGGCAGAGCTGGAGTTGATGAACGCCTACTGGCGGGCTGCCAACTACTTGTCGGTGGGGCAAATTTACCTGTACGCCAATCCGTTGCTGAAGGAGCCGCTGAAGCTGGAGGACATCAAGCCGCGGCTGCTCGGCCATTGGGGCACGACGCCAGGTCTGAATTTCATCTACGTTCACCTGAATCGTGTGATCAAGGCATACGACCTGAACATGATTTTCGTCTGTGGGCCCGGTCACGGCGGGCCGGCCCTGGTCGCCAATACGTACCTCGAAGGCACTTACAGCGAGTTGTATCCTGACATCTCTCAGGATGCCGCCGGGATGCAGCGGTTGTTCCGGCAATTCTCGTTTCCGGGCGGGATCCCGAGCCACGCGGCGCCGGAAACACCGGGCTCCATCAATGAGGGTGGCGAGCTCGGGTACTCCCTCTCGCACGCCTACGGGGCGGCCTTGGATAATCCCGGTCTGATTGTCGCCTGCGTGGTCGGCGACGGCGAGGCGGAGACCGGGCCGCTGGCGACGTCCTGGCATTCCAATAAATTCCTCAACCCGGCCCGTGACGGAGTGGTGCTGCCGATCCTGCACCTCAACGGTTGGAAGATCGCGAATCCGACGGTTCTGGCCAGGATCCCCCATGAGGAATTGGAGGAATTGCTGCGCGGCTATGGGTACAACCCGTACTTCGTCGAAGGGTCCGAACCCGAGGACATGCACGAAATGATGGCGGAGACGCTCGATACGGTGACGGAGGAAATCAAGGGGATTCAGGAAGACGCACGCCGTCGGGGCAACACGACCCGCCCGCGGTGGCCCATGATTGTGTTGCACAGCCCCAAAGGCTGGACCGGCCCCAAGAAGGTGGATGGCGTGCCGGTGGAGGGCACGTGGCGGTCGCACCAGGTGCCTCTCACGGACTTCGCCAGGAAACCCGAGCACATCAAGCTGCTGAGAGAATGGATGAAGAGCTATCGCCCGGAGGAGCTTTTCGATGAAAACGGCACGTTGGTCCCCGAGCTGCGCGAGCTGGCGCCTGCGGGCGTCCGCCGGATGGGGGCCAATCCGCACGCCAACGGCGGTCTGCTCCGCAAGGACCTGCGTTTTCCCGATTTTCGGGACTACGCCGTGGACGTGCCACAGCCCGGGGCGACCGAGGCCGAGGCGACACGCGTGCTCGGCTGTTTCCTGCGCGACATCATGAAAATGAACGCGGACCGTCGCAACTTTCGCGTGTTCGGGCCGGATGAGACCGCTTCCAATCGCCTGGATGCTCTGTACGACGCCACGGACAAGATGTGGGAGGGCCGGATCGAGGCGCTGGATGAGCACCTGTCGGAGGACGGGCGGGTAATGGAGATGCTCAGCGAGCACACGTGCGCGGGCTGGCTCGAAGGCTATCTGCTCACGGGACGTCACGGCTTCTTCTCGTGCTACGAGGCGTTCATCCATATCGTCGATTCCATGTTCAACCAGCACGCCAAGTGGCTGAAAGTGTCGAAGGAGGTCCCCTGGCGGCGGCCGATCGCCTCGCTGAACTACCTGCTGACCTCGCACGTCTGGCGGCAGGANNGCTATGTCAATATCGAAGACATTTCCTTTGCCTCCGGGAAGAATCTGTGATATTTGTTTATAATGCACAAGTCAATATCCGTTAAGGAGGGCATCATGAGCGGGCCTTTGTCCAGAGAAGAGCTTGACAGGATTAACGCCTACTGGAGGGCGGCGAACTACCTCTCGGTGGGCCAGATTTACCTTTACGAAAACCCGTTGCTAAAAGAGCCACTCAAGCGGGAGCACATAAAACCCCGCCTGCTCGGGCACTGGGGCACCACGCCGGGACTGAACTTCATATACGCGCATCTGAACCGAGCGATAAAGAAACAAGACCTCGACATGTTATACATAACCGGCCCGGGGCACGGCGGGCCGGGCCTTGTGGCAAACGCATATCTCGAGGGCACATACTCCGAGGTCTACCCCCACGTCCCGTCCGACGCGGCGGGCATGAAGAAACTCTTCAAGCAGTTCTCTTTCCCAGGCGGAATACCGAGCCACGTAGCGCCCGAAACACCGGGCTCAATACACGAGGGCGGGGAGCTCGGCTACTCGATATCGCACGCCTACGGCGCGGCCTTCGATAACCCTAGCCTCATAGTGGCCTGCGTGGTCGGGGACGGCGAGGCCGAGACCGGCCCGCTTGCCACCTCTTGGCATTCGAACAAGTTTCTAAACCCCGTCACCGACGGCGCGGTGCTCCCGATACTCCACTTAAACGGCTACAAGATAGCAAACCCCACCGTACTTGCGCGGATACCCCGCGAGGAGCTCGAAAGCCTGCTCAGCGGCTACGGCCACAAGCCGTATTTTGTGGAGGGCTCCGAGCCCGAGGCCATGCACCAGCAGATGGCCGAGACCCTGGACAGGGTTATCGCCGAGATAAAGGAAATACAGGACAGGGCTCGGACCGGGGGTGACATGTCGCGGCCGAGCTGGCCGATGGTAGTCCTCCGAAGCCCAAAGGGATGGACCGGACCAAAAGAGGTGGACGGCAAGAAGACCGAGGATTTCTGGCGCTCGCATCAGGTGCCGTTTTCCGACATGGACGAGCGCACAGGGCACATCAAACTCCTTGAGGACTGGATGCGTAGCTATCGGCCCGAGGAGCTCTTCGACGAAAACGGCACCCTTATCCCGGAGCTCCAGGAGCTGCCTCCGAAAGGCACGCGCAGGATGAGCGCAAACCCGCACTCAAACGGCGGCCTGCTTCTCAAGAGTTTAAAGCTTCCCGACTTCCGCGACTACGCGGTTGAGGTCCCCGAGCCCGGAGCGGCTAAGGCCGAGGCCACGCGCGTGATGGGCCACTTCCTCAGAGACGTGATGAAGCTAAACCTCAAGGACCGGAACTTCCGCGTGTTCGGCCCGGACGAGACAGCCTCAAACCGGCTTGGCAACCTCTTTGAAGTTACAAACAGGACGTGGCTTGAGGACACGATCCCGGAAGACGAAAACCTCTCGCCCGAGGGCCGCGTCATGGAGATACTTAGCGAGCACACGTGCCAGGGCTGGCTCGAGGGCTACCTGCTGACCGGAAGGCACGGCCTTTTCTCCTGCTACGAGGCCTTCATCCACATAGTGGACAGCATGTTCAACCAGCACGCAAAGTGGCTCAAGGTCGCAGCGCACGAGATACCCTGGCGGAGGCCCGTCGCGTCGCTTAACTACCTTCTGACCTCGCACGTCTGGCGGCAGGACCACAACGGCTTCAGCCACCAGGACCCGGGTTTCATCGACCACGTGGTGAACAAGAAGGCCGACATCGTCCGCGTGTACTTTCCACCCGATGCCAACTGTCTGCTGTCGGTGGCCAACCACTGCCTGCGGAGCCTCGATTATGTGAACGTCATCGTGGCCGGCAAACAGGCGCAGCCGCAGTGGCTGAGCATGGACGGCGCGATCAAGCACTGCACCTCCGGTATCGGCATCTGGGAGTGGGCCAGCAATGACAAGGGACACGAGCCCGACGTGGTCATGGCCTGCTGCGGCGACGTGCCGACAATGGAGACGCTGGCGGCCGTCAGTCTGCTGCGGGACTATGCGCCCGATCTCAGGATGCGCGTCGTCAATGTGGTTGACCTGATGACGCTTCAGCCAAAGGAAGAACACCCGCACGGCCTGTCGGAGTATGAATTCGACACGCTCTTCACGACGAACAAGCCGATCATCTTCGCGTTCCACGGCTATCCCTATCTCATTCACCGCCTCGCCTACCGGCGGGCGAACCACAAGAACCTGCACGTCCGCGGCTACAAGGAAGAAGGCACGACGACCACGCCCTTCGACATGCTCGTGCGCAACGATCTCGACCGGTTCCATCTCGTCCGGGACGTGATCGACAGGGTGCCGAAGCTTGGGTACATGGCCGCGTACGTCCGACAGGCCGTGCGCGACAAGCTGATCGACCACAAGCACTACATCGCCGAGCACGGCGAGGATATGCCGGAGATACAGGAGTGGACGTGGAAACATCCGGCTTGACAGCGGCGTGCGCGTGCGACGTGGCAAGCGGGTGCCAGAAGTATCCCGTTGGGACCATTATTTCATGACACCCGAGAGAATACCCGGGTGGCAGCGTCAAGGCCGACGGCCTTGGCGATGGTTTCTCCTGCAGGCGACAAAAGCCATCGCCAAGCTGCGCTTGACGCTGCCACCCAGCCGGGCGATAAGTCTGCCAAGACAGGCTCCAGGTATTGAACAAAGAGGCAGTGCCCAATCGTCCCATGAATATCCTGGTTGTCAACAGCGGCTCCAGCAGCATCAAGTACCAGCTCTTCGATATGGGTGGCGGGGAGCGGCTGTTGGTCAAGGGGATGGCCGACAGGATCGGGCTCGAAGACTCATATATCCGCAGTGACAGTCCGAGCAAAGGAGAGGATCGACGGGACATGTTCCTCCCGGACCATCACTCGGCCTTGAAGGCTGTCTTTGACACGCTGCAGCAGGGCGCGGCAGGAGCCAAGGACATCCACGGCGTCGGGCACCGCGTCGTCCACGGCGGCGAGGCGTTCAGCGCCTCGGTTCTCATTGATGCACATGTGATGGAGGCGCTGCGGCAAAACGCCGAATTGGCGCCGCTGCACAATCCGTCGAACATCCTGGGCGTCGAGGTCTGCCGCGCGTTGTTGCCGGGGGTGCCGAACGTGGCGGTTTTCGATACCGCTCTGCACCAGACCATGCCGCCCAGAGCGTACCTCTATGGGCTGCCCCTGGAACTATACAGGAACCGCGGCATCCGGAAGTACGGATTTCACGGGACCAGCCACATCTACGTGGCCCAGGAAGCGGCGCAGAGACTGGGCCGGCCGCTCGCGGAGCTGAAGGTCATCACCTGTCATCTGGGCAACGGCTGCTCGATCACGGCGTTCACCGGCGGCAGGAGCATCGACACCTCGATGGGCTTTACGCCGCTCGAGGGCCTGGTTATGGGAACTCGTTCCGGGGACCTGGACCCTGCGGTTGCGCTGTACCTGGTGAAGGAGTTGGGCCTGAGCGCTGATGAGGCCGAAGACCTGTTGAACAAGGAGAGCGGCCTCCAGGGCCTGTGCGGGGCCCGGGATATGCGCGACGTCATCGCGCGGGCACAGCAGGGCGATGAGGCGGCCCAAACGGCTATCGAGGTATTTGTCTACCGTATTCAAAAGTATATCGGCGCCTATACGGCGGCCCTGGAGGGGCTCGATGCCGTCGTCTTCACGGCCGGAATAGGCGAGAACAGCGCGTACATTCGGGAGAAAGTCCTCAAGCCCTTCGTTTATCTTGGACTCACGGTCGATGGTCGGAGGAATGAAGAAGGACGAACCATTTTTTCCCGGCCCGATTCCTCCGTGTACGCGATGACCATCCCCACCGATGAGGAACTGGTGATTGCCAGGGACACCTGCGAGATCATAACGCGGCACACCCATACAGCCAGCGAACGCCCAGGCGGATGACGAACGGAAGGACCCCGCGGCACGGTGTCCGCCGGCTGAGAGTCAATTGGCTCGCCTGGGGCGTTTCTTTGCGTCCACGGGTCGTCACAACCTCGCGGCCGAACGTCGTGGACGGCGTCCCGTTCCCAGACTTATTGCCGGGACAGGGATGTCGCATGCGGCAGATTTGCTTTCAGGCGGCGACGCAGGACGCTGAAGTCAAAGGCCCGGCCGTACGTCGGCTCGCCGTGCGCATCCAATTCTGATCTGGTCGTTGCGCTCCAGGCGAAAGAGGCTGATTGCCTGGGGTCCTGCGGGAAATACGCTGACCGTTTCGCACGCGCCGGTCCACGGTGTCGGCAAGTCACTGAATTCGCTTGAACCTTCCGATTTAGGGGAATAGCCGCAAATATTGGAGGCACAAAAATATAGGCCGAACCAGCCGACCGCTCTTACGCGGGCCGGTTCCGGCAGGCCGGGCATTTGGCGAGGCGGATTAACCGATATTTTTGTGATTTTACTTGACGTGCGCGGAACGGCCTGTGTAAAGTTGGTTTGGTTTTGTGAGGGGATATGCTTTCGTCCCTCCGAGAGGTTACCCCCTGATAAAATCGGCGCGTCGCGTGTATGGTGGTACGAGGGGATCAAAGGAGCAGTGCTGTGAGTAGAGGCAAGGTGAAGTGGTTCGATGCGAAGAAGGGGTTCGGCTTCATCACGCCGGACGACGGAGGCGAAGATTTGTTTGTGCACTTCTCTAACATTCAGGCCGACGGGTTCAAATCGCTCCTGGAAGGACAGGATGTGGAGTACATCGTCGGTCAGGGTCGGAAAGGACCCCAGGCAACGCAGGTTCGGCTCTGCTGAGCCGGATTCCGAAAGACCTTAAGGTCGAGGGCTAAGGGTCCCGTCGAAACAACGGGACCTTTTTGCTGCGCACGAAAATGGTTGTTTGCCGGTGTGGATAATCTGGATATAGAAGGCAAGATCGCAAAAATGGGACCGTCCGGCCACCAAGCGCGAGGCCGATGAGACAGGATGGATAAGCCGCCCAAGCGGCACGATGGAAGACCTGTAAGAAGCTGACGCCACATCCTCTTTCCATGCCGGCCTTACGTGTCTGATCCACATAAGTCAATAAAATGGCGAAATGCAGAACAAGCTTCTCCTGTGCCCAGTAGTAGCCGATAGCGTAGTTTGCATCAGGAGAATCCTTAGAGAAGGCGCAGGAAAATGCCCATGCAAGACAACGACGCGAAAGACGAGCGGATCCAGCCCTCGGCAGAGCAGCGTCTGGCGGCGTTGGAGGGGACGGTTGCCGGCCTGACCGAGACGATGGAGAGGCTCCAGAAAATGCTCAGAGAGCAGGGCGACCTGATCAACGAGTACATCACCAAGCAACTCGTGGCCAGCGGCTCGAAGGCCGGCCAAAGCGGCGACCTTTCGCCGGAGGACGCCCTCTTCACCTTCGTCTGTCGGCGCAAGTTCGACCACCTCGAGAGAGAGCTCGACCGGTTGAGGCGGTTGTTGGTGGGCCCCGATACCATTCGCAGAGCAAGCTGACCCGAACCATCCGGATCGGGAGGTCCGATGACCACAACCACAGGCACCTGAGAGCGAAAACCGACGGTCGGCGCATCACGGCGCCGGGACCCTCCGATACCCACTGTATCAGCAACGGTCCTCGATATTGTGTTCCCGGGGGCAGGATGTTCTTTGTTACGGAAACCCGTTGTCCGGGCGGGTTATCTGGCCTCGCGCTCTTTTCTCAGCTCCCGGAGTTGCTTCATGATCTCGTTGATCCGCCATTCGAGCGAGGAGAGGATCCAGAATTCGAAATGGGCGGCGCGCATCTGGGAGTGGATCAGGTAAATGATCTTAACGGAAAGGGTAACGGTAGCCACCTCAATCATGATCAGCCGCCAGTGGTCGCTGACTACAAGCGAGATAATTACGGACAGTGCGACGATGACGATGAACAGGATATTGATGAAGTGCGCCTGAGTCTTCGGCGCCCCGCCGATCCTGCCCACGATCGCGCGAATGCGCTCCTTCTCCTGCTGGAAGCTCTCCAGTTCCCTGCGGAGATCCTCCAGCTCCTCTTCCAGGTTTTCCTGTCGATGATGCTGGTGTTTGTCTGCCATTCGATCCCTCTCGAGGCCGACGACGTATGGCCCTAGCGTGCCGTCCTTTGCCCGTACAGCGTACCCTCAATCACAGAGACTTTCAACCCCTGACATTCGCCAATTTCCGGGCCGGCCTCGGCTCAGCCGGCGGAGGCCGGTTCCTGCGGCTGAGAGTGAAGATGGAGGGTCTGGGCACAGCGAGGGCATTTGACGGTATCGGCCTGGAAGTTCGGCGGGATCTTGAGCTTCAGGCCGCAGGCGCACGTCAGGAACAGAAAGCCATTGACCTTGCGCATGATGTCGCCGATCTGGCGGATTTGTTTTTGCGTCCTCTCCTGTTTGGCCGCTTGGGGCCGGGCCTCCCGGATTTTGACCTCCTCTTTGGTCAGAGCGGCCGCCGGGATAATGTTCTTGGAGCGGGTCACGGTCGTAAACGCCTGGGCGTAGTCCCGGAACGAGGCGCCCTGAGCCATACTGCGCAGGATGCGAATGCGCTCGGAAATAGGGGGATGCGTGCTGGTCAGGTCGGAGAGGCTCCTCTGGCCGCGCCGCTTGAACGGGTTGGCGATGTACATCGGGGCGGTGGCGCTGTTGGCGACCGCCAGTTGCGGCGAGGGGTCGTTCGCAATCTTTTCCAGCGCGCTGGCCAGGCCGCTGGGGTAGCGGGTCAATCGCGCGGCGCCGGCGTCGGCGAGATACTCGCGCCGCCGGGACAGAGCGAAGTACAATAGCTGCGCCATCAGCGGGGCCAGGATGGCCGCCAAGATGGCGATCAGGACCATCACGAGCTGGGCCTGCCCGCCGCCGCGCCCGCCGGAGGAGTACCGCCGGCGTGAGCCCATTGAGCCGTAGAACATCCCGCGCAGAAACACCTGCGAGAGCAGGACCACGCCGCCGAGCATGATGCCGGCCAGCGTGATATAGAGGATATCCCGGTGCAGGATATGGCTCATTTCGTGGGCAACTACCCCCTGGAGTTCGTCGCGGTTGAGGCGAGCGAGCAGACCCGCCGTCACGGCGATGGACGCCGACTCGGGCCTGCGGCCCGTGGCAAAGGCGTTGGGGGCCGGGTCGTTGATGATGTAGACCTTGGGCATCGCCGGCAGACCGGCGGCAATCTTCATCTCCTCGACCACGTTGAACAACTGCGGATGGACGTCATGGGTGACGCGCCGGGCCCCGCTGGCCGCCAGGAGGATTTGATCCCCCGAGGAGAAGCTTAGAAGGGCCAGCACGAGCCAGATCGCCGCCGCTGCGGCCAGGCCGATGAGACCGCCCTCCGGGCCCACCACGGCCAGACCGATGATAAACCCCAGCGCCAGCAGCACGACTGCCATCATCGCCATCAGGGCGATGGAATTCCGCTTATTGGCTCGGATCAGTTCCCACATTCGTGTCGTCGTACCTCAATGCAGATTTCTCATCGTGGGCAGACCCTCCTCATCCCGCGTGCTCGACGCCGAGCACACCAAGGCGGTCTGGTGGCCGGGCCCTGTCGGCCCGGGCCGCCTCGCACGCATCAGNNCCTCTGCGTGCGTGCTCAACGCTGAGCGCGCCGGGGCGGCCTGATCGCCGGACCCTGTCGGCCCGGGCCGCCGCGCATCAGGCAAAGCTGACTTTCGGGGCTTCTCTCTCGCCCGCCGTCTCGACTTCGAAGAAATCACGCTTGGTGAAGCCGAACATGCCGGCCACGACGTTCGACGGGAACATCTGGGTCTTGTTGTTGTAGAACAGGACCTGATCGTTGTAGTTCTGCCGGGCAAAGGCGATCCGGTTTTCCGTGCTGCTCAGCTCCTCCTGCAGCGACAGGAAGTTCTGATTCGCCTTCAGGTCGGGATAGTTTTCCACGACCAGCATGAACTTGCTGAGGGCTTCTCCCAGTTGCCCCTCGGCCTGAGAGGCTTCGGAGACCGTCCGGGCTCCCATCGCCGCACTGCGGGCCTTGGTAATGCTCTCGAAGGTCTCCCGCTCGTGCTTCATGTAACCCTTGGCGGTCTCGACCAGATTGGGGATCAGGTCGTGGCGACGTTTCAACTGGACGTCAATCTGGGACCAGGCGTTGTCCACCTGGTTCCGCGTGCCCACCAGCGAGTTGTAGATGCCGATCACAGCCACAACCAGCACGAGGGCAAAGGCGCCAAACGCGATCAGTACAATCAGTGCTCCTGTCATGCGTTTTCCCTTCTGTCCGACGGACTTCACCTTAGGATGATCTTTTCTTCAGGATAAGGGCCGCGACGATGAGAACGGCGGCAACGGCGATGAGAATCAGCGTATAGGTACCCATGGCTCAATCCTTTCATCAAACAGTACCGATATAAAATGCGCTCCATGACGGATGCTCCACGCTAAGACCCGGCCTCGGTGTTCGTCAACCATTCGCGGCTGAAACGCGCGAAAACGATTCGCTCATACGGATGCTCCTCTCCGGCCTCGAAAAGGCACGCGACGCGACCATCGGGCAGCACCGCCAGACAGGAATAGGCGGCCGGACCGGGCCGCAACCGCCGGCTGACCGGCCACGTCTGCCCCTCGTCGTAGCTCATCCGGACGGTCATATCCCGCCGTTGCCCGGTCTCGGCATGGGCGGGGTTCGAGAACAGCAAGCGATTGCGGCCATCCTGCGACTGCCTGGTATAGCGCAGGAAACTGGCCTGGCAGACGGGCTCGACCAGGGCCGGGTCGTGCCGGACCGCCGACCAGGTCAGACCGCCGTCCGTGCTCGTGGCAACGGCCCGGGTCGTCCGGGAGCGGTCGTAATTCCGCATGTTCATCAGGAGTGTGCCGTCGGCCAGTTCCACGACCTGGCACTCGTTGACGGCCGGACCGATCGTGCCACCGAGCCGCCAGGTCGCGCCGTGGTCGTCGCTGAAGAGGACGTGCGACCCATAGCCGGTGGGGTCGTCGGGCGAGACGTGGCTGTGGTCACACGGGACCAGCAGCCGGCCCTGCCGGTCACCCTGCGTCAATTGGATACCGACACCCGGGCCGGTGGCATACCACCGCCACTCGGGGCACTTGACCGCATGGGTGATTTCTCGGGGGCCAGCCCACGTCAGGCCGTCATCCCTACTGTGCGTGACAAAGACCCGGCGCGTGTCCTTGCCGGTGCCGGCCTTGATCTCGCTCTCATTGTCCTGCCCATGGTTCCAGGTCATCGGCAGCCAGATGACATCCGTCGTCCGGTCGACCACCGGGCAGGGATTACCGCAGGTATTGGCCCCGTCATCCCAGACAATCTCCGGTGCGTCCCAGGTCTTTCCACCGTCCTGGGACCGCTTCACGAGCAGGTCGATGTCGCCCGTATCAGACCGGCTGTTCTTGCGTCCTTCGCAAAAGGCAAGGACCGTGCCTTTGCCGGTGACGATCAGTGCGGGGATCCGGTGCGTGTCATAGCCATCTGTGCCGCTCACGAAGACATCGGTAAACTGCGGCTCGGCCTGCCGCGGCGCGGACGACGCAACGCCGGACACGGCGAGCGCTACCAGCCACGGGACCAGCCCTGCGTCAATCCGTGCGATCATGACTCCCCACCTGTCCTATCCTGGTCCGCGCCGAACATATCAGCCAGCAGTCGCTGAATCCTGCTGTCCTCGTCCAGTTGGCCTCGTTTGAGGACGTCCCGCAACTCGCCTCTGTCGAACCACAGGCCATCGCCCCGGCGGCACTTATCAATGACCAGGGGCGGCTCCGACCGGCCTACGACAATCCTGGCCATCCTCTTGTCGCAAATGGGGCACTTTCGAGGCTGCTCCGCCGCCGAAGGGGCCTCCCGAAACGACTTGAGCAGATGCTCGGCCTGGGCCGGGTCTTCCAGGAGGAACTCCAATTCGCCGGCGTCGAGCCAAATGCCGCCGCAATGGACGCAGTGGTCGATCTCAACGTCGGCCAGATCAAGGGTGATCATGGCGTTTTTGCACGCAGGGCATTCCATAGCTGACCCCGGACTCACTTACCGCTCGAAACAGCGCTGTAACAAGTATCGGCCTGCCGGTGCTCTTTTCATGACCCGGCCGAGCGACTCGCCGGTACAATCTACTTCTTTAGACGCCCGGCTCGCAGGAATATTCAGGAGCCACTGCACCGGTACTTGCCGCCGAGGCACGACATCACCCCGGCTCGACAGCCACCGAGCATGAGCGCCGCACCCTTTGTCAGATGGTAATCCTGCGAATTCACAGGGTCAAGCCCTTCTATCCGGTCCGTCGAGCCGGCCCCCAAGGCCGAAAATGACCGCCAGAGAGAGGGTGGACACAAAAAAAACTGATAATCTTCCTATTTTTCCATCTACATCAGCACCGGCGAAACCGCCTTCTTTACTGTACAACGAAATCCCTCACGAGGGTGGCCTGTGGGTCCAGCGAAGACGCAGGCAGCGGGTGGGCTGCGTCTTCGCTTCTTGCCTTTCTGGGGTGCCCCTTTCCTGCTGTCGCCGGCGGCGTCCCGGCGTATCTCTCATGTCCCACGGAGCCCTGCGGATCACAAATTCCGGGGCTGTCGCATCGACCGGGTGCGTGTCATGTTTGTAGGT
>JABAOC010014204.1_pt1 | contig 26828 bp, 31 predicted proteins | sample 7062161 | NCBI WGS metagenome assembly JABAOC01 (sample SAMN14538625, study PRJNA623070) | marine sediment metagenome | biome: marine biome [ENVO:00000428]; feature: marine pelagic biome [ENVO:01000023]; material: deep marine sediment [ENVO:00002113] | place: India: Gulf of Khambhat ... | reverse complement strand
ATATACAAACGATTATCTTTTACGAAGGGTTTTCTAATTGTCCTCGGATCATTTATCCATTTTTGACGAAACTCATCTGCATTTTTTTTCAATTTTACTGGAGGGCCTTTGTGAATCATTGTTTTCGAAATCGTTTTTTTCTCGGGAAATAGTATCATGAAAATTACCTTAGAATTTATATGAAATCTAGAATCTAGTATTGTAAAATCATATCGTTCACAAAGTTCTTTTATCGATCGGACTGCTTTACGCACCTGAGGATAGAGGTTTTCAGGTATAATATGAGGTTTTTCAATCTTTAGTCCGATAACCTTTCTTTTTTCAATTTCTTTTTTAATTTTTTCAAGTGACCATGGTTTTATTTTATTAGGAAAGAAAAAAGTAAAACTTGGTTTTTTTATGTAGTCTTTGCATGCTTTTAAAAAAAGATCGAAGTTATTTTTTGATAATGCTGATGCGACATTTCTTTTGCTATCAACTGGATCAATAAATATTAGTGGTGTATCAAAATGTGGAGATTTCTTTTTAATTAGTGATAGTTTTTCTCCATATTTCCAATTTTGAGCGTTGAGTATTAAGGATTGAAATGCAGAATATTTTATTATTAAAATTTCGCAAAGATATCCCGAAAAGCCTTCAATTTCTGCTTCAGCTCCATAACATCCAATACCTTTCAAAAATTGTTTGAATAATCTTACTTCTGTTTTGTGTGAAGCTGAAAGATGTTCTTTTCCATATTTTGTATGAAGAGGAGTCCTATCCACGGCTGAAAGTTTTTGAGATGCTGATTCTATCTTATAACAAGGTACAATTTCAGTTTTAACACCTTTAAATGTTCCTCTTATGTACGGATGTTCTGCAAAGCATTCTTCCTGATTTTTTAGAATCGATCTCCCTATTGAAAGGCCAGTTTCTTCCAATTTTTTTCGATTAACAGTAGTTGGAAATAAAAGAAATAAATCTATATCTATATTGTCCTTAAGATATGTTCCTTTAGCTGTTGATCCTACAAGTTCAATTGAAATTTGCAAATTGCTCTTTACCGTTTCTTTTTTAACCTCTTCTATGAGATCTTTTACAATCTGTTTTAATTTTATTTCATCTTCGTTTGATGGGATAATTTTTTTTAATACCTGTTTTTCAATTATTTGGGAATTTTCTTTCATTTATTTCTCCTTTAATAATCGCTTTTGTAGATAAAATACTGATAAAGCTAGTATTATTCCACATATCACATCTGTTATCCAATGAATGGCTAAATATATAACCGATAAAATTACGGAGAGAGAACAAAAATATGAAAAGTAAGTTAGTTTTTTATTTTTTGTAAGGGTTACAGATTTTGTAATAAGAAGAGTTACTGCAACATGGAGCGATGGAAAACAATTATTACATGTGGTTGTTGAATAGAAAAAGTGTTCAACACCAGGAATTACTATTTCCAGTGCCGATTCTATTCCATAGAATGTATATACATTTGTTATTGGGAATAAAAGATAGAAGGGTAATGCTAAAGAATAAATTAATAATAATCCATAAGCTACTGATTTCATTGCTTTTTTATCATTTGTTAGTAAAAAATACAGAGGTGAGAACCACAAGGTAAATGGATATACTCCAATATACATTAAAACAAAAAAATATACAAGAAATGGTGTCCAATTCTGAGAGAACCAATATACTAATCCATTCTCTATAAACAGTATATTACTTGTAAAATCATTACCAATCAGATTTGTAAAATATAAATCTAAAAAATTTACTTCAATAAGATGAAAAATTACAATTCCTATGATAATTATAAGGTACTTAAATTGAGATGTAAAGATATTAAAGTATTCTAAAATAGTTGTTTTAAATATCTTTTTAGGAATAAAGAAAAATAAACTAACAATAAATAGTATGAGATTCAGTGATAATAAAACTAAAAACCAGATTTCTATTATTTTCACCACCAATTATAATTTTACTTCTTTCAATGTTGTATAAATAGGACCTTTTGGAGTTAGATCACTTTTTTTAAGTTTTATTGAACTTACTTCTTGGGTGGCAAATTCAAAATTAGAATAATTATCCACAATTTTTAACAAAAGTGGCTTATTTTTTGCTGTTTTTACACGACCTATTGTAAGATGTGCTGAAAACTCTCTTTTTTCCTTTTTGAACCCTATATGAGATAGGTTTTCATCAATATTTGCAGCGATTGTTGATAATATTTCCGTATCTTTTATTCCAATCCAAACAACTCTTATATAATTTTTATTTGGGAAAACACCAGTTCCTTTGAATTTAATTTTAAATGGCTCAATATTCTTAACAGAATCTTTAATAATTTGTTCGATTTTTTCAATAGTATTTTTTTGTACATCACCAAGAAATTTGAGTGTAATATGGATATTTTGTGGTTCAGCAAGTTTTACATCAGCATTTGATTTAGTAATGTCATTTAGTAATTTCAGAATATTTGGTGTTGTGTTAATATCAATAGCGATAAATCCTCTAAATTTTACCATATTATCTATCCACACATTTTTACTCAACAAATGCTATTAGGCTTTAAAATTATATTTACTTAAAAAAACATTATCTAATTTAGAAATAATTTAGAAAGTCACATTTAAATAAAAAAAAGGAAGGGTAAATTGAATTGTTCTGGTGCTATGGATTTAATGGTATAGGTAACCATCCAGTGATAACTGTAAATCCTGAAGCAACAAGATCTGAATACACACCAGTCCCAGTTTTGGTCCCAAACCAATATCCAAGGAAACCAAACATAAATCCAGCATATTCACCAGGATCGTTTGATCTTGTGAGTAGACCCTTTGTTTCTATCCCATCATTTGTATAACCTTTATGGAAACTAATTATATCAAATCCAACTAAATTCATAAAGGTATTTAAACCAAAAACATAGGTTGTTCCATTAATCAACTCAAAATTAATAGCACATATTGCATTAAATATTGAGTTATTAATTATGGGAGTTATTTCAATTTTATTTAATAATTTTAAAAAATTCATCTTATTTGATTTTTCTTCAATTCTTCCCATCAGATTCTCGTAGGTAACACCATATGAAATTAAATTGTGTTCTTTTAAAATCGATAATTGTGCATTCCATGATTCTTCAGCGTTTTTATCTGATTCTCTAATTTCTTTTAATTTTTCACGTAAGGTTATCAATTCGGTTTCAGGAATCTCTACGATTTTTTTTACTGGAATAATGCTAGTACAATCAAAAAAATCAATGGTTACAAGCTTCTCCATTTCCAATGATTTATCAAATATTTTTGTGTTTCCAGTGGTATCAGCCTTTAGAATGCCGCCCATTGCTGGTGTAATTGTTAATCCAACAAAAAGAAGCATTACAATACAAAATATTCCCCCTTTTTTGTTCATAGAAATCATATATAAATAAAGAATATTCATATTTAAATATTTCGAGATAATTAAAATAAATCTTTTAAAAATTGTTATTTATTTTGAAATGATATCCATTATCATTACTATTTTATAAGAAGCATATAGCTAATATATAGCAGTCGATTTAACTCTATATATTTTAATTTTTTTAGGTTGTTACATATACAGTTCTTGTTCTACATAGTGCAAAGACGGGTGGTGGATCACTATGATTGAATAGAATTGATTTTCCTCCCCAATAAAAAAAACCTCGAGCTTTATGTAACTCAATTCTAATGTCTTTATAATTAAAATATGTTCCAAAACCATCTTTTAAACTTAGTATCAAAACATTAATTGATTCGTTTTCATCGCTTGCCAACATGAAAAAATTCCTTTTAACAACTGGTACATATAATCCAAATTTACACCATATACCTCCACAGGTTGTGGTATTACATTTACCAAAAATTAAAACAATAGAATTTTGAAAATAGTCTACATCAGCATTTATCGTAGGAATAGATACCAATACCAAAATGCTTATAACACCAATGACTAGACTTTTTTTCACCCTAGTATGCATTCTTCATACCTCCCTATATAATTCCTATATACTACATTGTATATAAAATTTTGTAAAAAATTCTATTAATATTTATATGTATTAACTTTTTAGAAAGGTATTTTATACGAAAGTATTATAAAGGTGATTTAACAATTGTTAAAACAATAAGCTGATGATTATGAAAAGGAAAGTAATATGTATAAATTTTTTTCTAATACTAATAATCCCGGTCTTATCGTTTACGGCAACAGCAAATCAGCCTCCTGAAGCACCCATAATTATGGGTCCAACATCTGGAACTGTTGGTAAAGTATACGAATATACATTTTCTGCTGTAGATCCTGATGGTCATGAAGTTTGGTTCTGGATTAAATGGGAGGCAGCTTGTTCTGGTTGTGAATGGGTTGGTCCTTTTAACTCGGGTGAAAAAGTAAAAATGAATTATTCCTGGTCTTCAAGTGGAACCTATATCATCGAGGCCACAGCAAAAGATATCTATGATGAAGAGGGACCAGTTGGAACCCTAGAAGTAATCATGACTAAGAGCAAAGTTAGCGATTTATTTTTATTTAATCAGTTCTTCGATCGTTTCCCAAACGTATTTCCAATATTGAGATTTATTGTAAAACTTTTAAGTTAATTTCATTCAACTTACTATATTCTTACAAATCAAATTAAACCATTATTTTTTTATTTAAATTAAATATAATTAATAGTAACTACTGTTCTAAAACTATACCATAAGTCTCTTGGGGATTTTTCACATGAATTTCATAAATTTTTTCTTCGGATATCAATCCCTCATTCAGTAGATTATTCATCAATTTAGGAATAGTCTTAGGTCCTAGTACTGCACCAGGTCTTTTTGGATCGTCTATATAATCTGTCTCCATTAAAAAACGTGATCCTTTTTTTAATGCCTTAACAATATTTTTTTTACTTGCCAAAACCGAAGGCATAAGACCGAAATTTTCTTCTTTTTTAATTAATGCAGGAGCAAAATGTTTAACAATTTTATCAGCAGATAGACCGGCCTTTTTACCCATTTCAACAAGTTCTTTACATTGTTGAGGTGATGTGCTTTCAGTATGCACTACCACGGGCACGTTTAATTCTGCAGCTTTTTCCATTCCATATTGAAGTATCTTGTTTGAATCATGAATAATATTCTGATCGACAGGGAAATGCGGTCTTCCAATCTCACCAATTCCAATACATTTTTTTTCTTCGCAAAGCTTGGCTGCTTCATCCATACCGTTCATCATAATTTCAATAGCTTTTACTCGTCCAAAGCTTTCTTTTAATTTTAAATAATCAACAGGATAAGGACCACATGTTACAAAAACTCCAATATCAATTTCAGTGCGAATTTCATCTGCCATCTTTAATGTTTTCGAATAACACGGTTTATAACTTTTCTCTTTTAAAAGAAGCTCTGTAAATGGATACTGGCACAACACAAAATGTGTACCACCTACTTTTTTAAATTCCTTTATTGTATGAATAAAACGACCATCTCTTCTTAAATGAAGATGATTATCAAATATTACTACCAATTTTCGTACCTCTAAAAATTATATCCATAATAAAACATTAGATATTAGAAATCATCTTGTTTCAATTGTTTACCACTAACCATTTCCATGACACTGCGGGCAAACATCCATCCAAAATATCCCATGAAAAATGTAAAGAAACCGGTTACACTATAAACAATAATGTTTGTTAATGATTCATTTCCTCCTTGAACAAGTAATATAACAATACTGACAGCAATATAAATGAAGATAAGAAAGAAAATCCATCTCAATGCGTGCATAGTAACGCGAATTGTCGTAAAAGGTATTTCTTCAAAGTCGATCTTTTTGTTTTTATTATTTCTTATTCGTTTACGTTTTTGAATATTTTTCGATAAAACAGTCTTACGTAGCTTTCTTTTAGGCACTTTTTTCCTCCAATAAAATAGGTTTGAGTGATCCCAAAAACATAATGAATGATTTCTATAAAAACTTAATTTGCAGATAATTATGCACATATTTGGCAGATCCTTATGTAGGTAAGTAAAAATAAATCTTAGGCGTCGGCTATTATACTAATAACATCTCCATCTTTTAGTTCATGCTCTGACCCTATGACACGATGGGTTCGAGCATCTATAGCTCTAATAAAATGTTCTCCCAAATCTGTATGGACTTTATACGCAAGATCTTTCGCTGTGGAACCTTTAGGTATTAAATGTGCATCTGGAAGTATCCTACCGTCTTTATCAGTAAGATGATTATCGTCTTCAACAGGATAAACTACTATTAGATTAAGCATTTTTACTGCTTCTTCTATGCATTTTTGAATGCCAGTCGATCCGAANNTCCGAATTTTTGTAAAACGTGAGTTGTAATAAATTCTAAAGCTTTCATTTGTTGTTCTGATATTTCTTCTTTTTTTATTATATTAAAACTATTACTCCCAGGAGTATAGTCAATTAATCTTTTTTCCTTTGCGTTTGTTAAAGCAAGTTCGCTTTCAGCACTTGTAGGTATTACAATATAATCTTTCATCTCATCTTTTTTAGCTATCAGATTATCTGGTGCTTTATCGCATTTATTAAACGCAATAAGCATGGGTTTACTAATCTTTCTTACATAATCCGAAAGTTTCAATATGTCATCATCAGTCCACAAGGAAGGTTTAGAACGATCAATATCTACCTTTTTAATTGCACTACTAATGTGTTCTTCTTTTATACCTAAACCAGTTAATTTTTCTGCAAGCATTTTTTCAATTTTCTTATCTTCCAATTCGCATTGTTTTGCAATCTTTTCCCAACTCTTTTTTACTATTCCAAAAAGCCAAAAATTAATCTCTCTTTCTAAAAAATCGATATCATGTAAAGGATCATATATTCCAATTTCACAAGAATTGCCTTCTTCATCAGTACTACCAGATGCATCCACAATATGAATAAATGCATGTGCTTGTCGTAGATCATCAAGAAATTTGTTACCTAAACCTTTCCCTTTATGCGCATCTGGAACAAGTCCTGCTACATCTATTGCTTCAATTGGTACAAAACGTATACCATCAATGCACTTTGATTTATTAGGCGTGCATTTAACATTGAAATCTTTACAGGGACAAGGTTTTCGTATATGCATTACACCACGATTTGCATCTATCGTAGTAAATGGATAATTTGCAATTTCTGCATGTGCATCTGTTGCCGCATTAAAAAATGTGGATTTCCCCACGTTAGGTTTACCAACAATACCTAGTTGCATTTTTACTACTCCAACATTTCTTTAACTTCATCAATAATATCCACATCACTCTCAAATCGTTTAACTTTATCTGTTGCTTTTTCTTCAGATGAATCAATGAAAGAGACACCTTTTTTCCCTAAAAGGGTACCTTGAACAGATGCAGTTTTTGACAGATAAATCTTATCTCCTGATACATTGCCAACAATATGAGTTTGTCCCCCTATTGTGACATCGCCATTTGCAGTAATATTGCCATGTATTTTTACCTTCTTTCCACAAAAAACATTACCTTTCGAAACTAAAGTTCCATAAACAATGGATTTGTCATCAACATAAATATCTCCTTTTATATCATAATTTCCAAGAATTTTACACTCCTTACCAATACCTAGGTTGTAATCAACTTGGGATTTTGAAAGACCAATAATTGAGTTATTTGGAATAAAAAAAAATGATTCTGAAATAGGTATTGTTTTTCCTTCATTCTGTTCAAGTTCTTCTAATATTCTTTCAATTTCCTCACTATGACCCATTTTTAAAAGTTGTAAAAGATATATAAAAATATATATAACTACCGGTATTGGACTACGGATATTTATCCAGCCCTTTGCTTCAAAACCATTTTCTATTTCTACACTATCTCCAACATCAAGATCTCCCTTTAGAGATAGTTTTCCTTTCACTTTTACCTTCTCTCCAAGATATACATTGCCTCCACTCTGAATATTACCACTTATTTCTGAAAATATATCTACCCTAACATCATTTGTCGCTTGAAGATTCCCACCAGTAATTACATGCTCTCCTACAAATATTCTCCCATCGGTATCAATGCTAAATTGAAGTAAGCATCTATCACCAATTACTACATCTCCTTTTGTAGAAATTACTCGTTCCTCGAAATTTGTTTTATCTGGAATTACTAATGTTTTCCTGTCAAATGTCATACCTAAATGTTATCACATATTGTATTATAAAGTAAGCGGAAAACTCCTTAAGAAAAATTGAAATACGATTGCAATATATCTACATAAATCAAAATCTGATTATAAAATATTTATATGATAATTGTATATTATAGCTTAATAATCGAATTATAAAAATGGTGGCAAAGTTGACTGATAAGAAAGAGAATCCTGAAAAAGTAAAAAAACAAAAGTTGCCTCCAATAAGAGAATGGATAAAAAAAATCCAATTTAAAAATACAAAGGAGATCGAAGTTCCTGAGAGTTTATTAGATCAAGTTATTGGACAAGATAAAACAGTTGATATTGTTAAAAAAGCTGCAGAACAAAAACGACATATAATGCTTATCGGAGATCCAGGAACTGGTAAATCAATGGTAGCAAGAGCAATGACAGAATTTCTACCAAAAGGAGAATTAGAAGATATTATTGCATACCCCAATACCGATGATACAAATACCCCACATATTCGTGTTGTTCCAGGTGGTAAGGCAAACGAAATTGTTAAATCTCAGAGAACTGAAGCAAAAAAGAAGTTGGAACAACAAAATAGCCTTATTCTCACCGTAGTTCTCATGATTGTTTCCCTGTCCGTATTTGGTGCAATTGTATATGGACATCCAGAATATGCAATTTTTGGAATAATTGCAGCTGTTATGATATATCTTATTGTAGCGAGAGGTGGTTTAAATCAAAGACGGGGATTACAACAGATTCCAAAGATATTGGTTTCTCATGAGAGGGATGAGGGACCTCCATTTGTGGATGCAACAGCAGCTCATTCTGGTGCATTACTTGGTGACGTCAGACACGATCCTTTTCAATCGGCTGGATTGGAAACACCTCCCCATCAGTTAGTTGAAGCGGGTGCAATACATAGAGCTCACAAGGGGGTTCTTTATATTGATGAAATCAACACACTAAATCTCCCATCACAACAACATCTTTTAACTGCGATTCAGGAAAAAAAATTTCAGATTACTGGTCAATCAGAACGAAGTTTTGGAGCGATGGTAAAAACAGAACCAGCATCATGTGATTTTATTTTAGTTTCTGCAGGAAATTTAGATGCGTTAAAGGGAATGCATCCAGCACTCCGTTCTAGAATACGAGGATATGGATATGAAATCTATATGAATAGTACAATGGATGATACAAACGAAAACAGAAATAAGCTTATTCGTTTTGTTGCACAGGAAGTAAAAAAGGATGGAAAAATCCCTCATTTTAATAGAGAAGCAGTGGGAGAAATAATTCATGAAGCACAAAGAAGAGCAGGAAGAAAGGGTAAACTTTCCTTAAGATTAAGAGAATTAGGGGGACTTGTAAGAGTTGCTGGTGATATCGCATTTGATAAAGGAGATAAAATAGTAACTCAGGAACATGTTATTCAAGCAAAAAAAACAGCACGATCACTTGAACAACAGGTTGCAGATAGAGCTCTAGAATCACAGATGAGCTACCGTTCATTTAAGACAACAGGACGGGAAATCGGTGTAGTAAATGGACTTGCTGTGCATACTGCTGATCCATCAATGAGCGAGTTTTCTGGATTAGTATTACCTATTGTAGCAGAGGTAACTCCAGCCGGATCACAAGCTGAAGGTAAGGTTATTGCAACAGGAAAACTCGGAGAAATAGCAAAAGAATCAGTTCAAAATATCTCTGCGATAATTAAAAAATATATAGGAAAGGATATTTCAAAACATGATATACATATTCAATTTATTGGAACCTATGAAGGTGTTGAAGGAGATTCTGCAAGTTTATCTCTTATAACTTCAGTCATTTCTGTTATGGAGAGTGTAGCTGTTAGACAGGATGTAGCTATGACAGGTTCTATTAGTATTAGAGGAACAGTTCTTCCCGTTGGTGGTGTAACTGCAAAAATTGAAGCTGCTGCCGAAGCAGGAATAAAAAAGGTATTAATTCCTAAGGCAAATCTTAATGATGTGTTAATTGAAGATAAATATAAAGGGAAAATTGAAATATACCCTGTAGAAACATTATCGGATGTTTTAGAGAATGCTCTCATAGGTGAAGGCAAGGAAGAATTAGTTAAAAAATTAAAAGCAATGAGACCTCCAAAGATATTGGGTAAAGTTGAGTTAGAATCCGAGAAAAAAACAGGACCTTATATACATCGTGAAGAAAAAAAGAAATGAAAAGATATTTTTTCTAAAAAGAAAGGAAAAGTAATATTGAACTAACCTATTCTTTATTTACATATGAATGCATTATTTATTGGACGTTTTCAACCGTTTCACAACGGACATTTGATGGTTTTACAGAGTATAAAAAATAAGTATAAGGAGATAATTATTGGCATTGGATCCTCGCAATATAGTAATACCATTGAAAATCCTTTTTCTGGTGATGAACGTAAAAAGATGGTAAAAAAATCACTTGACAATATTAAAATAAAAAATTATAGAATCATCTCAATACCTGATATTCATAATCCACCTAAATGGGTTTCTCATGTTTTATCAATTATAAGAGATTTTGATGTTGTAATTTCAAATAATTCTTTAACAAAAAAATTATTTTCAGAAAAGGGATATTTAGTTAAAGAAACAGATCTTTTTAAAAAAGAAATATACTCCGGAAAAGAGATTCGTAGAAGGATGATCCATAATGAACCATGGGAAGATTTAGTTCCTGAAGAAGTTGTTGAAATTATTAATGACATTCATGGTGTGCAACGGTTAATAGATTTATCACTTTAATAGTTGGTATTTAATTTTTTATAAAGGAAGATTGAAAAATTAATCGTTGAAAATCAATTTTGGTAATGATTGTAAAATAAGTCTTTTATACCCAGGTGTACAACTTATTAATTGTATGAGGCATCTGATAACCAAGAATTATGTCGTTTTCTTTATATGGTTTAATTTTTGTATATTGATTCAGAGTAAAAATAATCTAAATAATTAGTGAGGTACGATGAATAGCAAGTTTAGAGGTATTATTGAACTCCTGAGACCATTCACATTACTTACCCCCATCATTGTTTCTAGTAGTGTAATGATTGCAAGTTTTATTTATTCGGGAAAAACTGATATTTCATATCTAACAATACTTCTAACAATTATTCCTGCAAGTATGTGCTTTGCTCTATTAAACGGTGCATCAAATGGATTGAATCAAGCAACAGATTTTAAAGAAGATAAAATATCAAAACCCTATAGACCCATACCAAAAGGAATAATTACAAAAAATGAAGCAAAAAACTTATCCTATGGATTATTTATATTTGCTGTACTATTGTCAATTACAATAAATAGCACCTTTAGTTTGTTTATTCTACTTATTGCATTCTTCTCGATAACATATTCTTTACCTCCGAGAATAAAAAAATTTCTATTTTTAAACCAAGTGTGGGTTGCGATCCCAAGAGGATTTCTCGGAATTTTAGGATCATGGAGTGTATTTGGAGATCCTTTTCATAACTTACCTCTATCTATCGGATGTATTGCTGCAATATTTTTATTTGGAGGTACCTCAACAAAGGACATTCTGGATGCAAAAGCGGATAATAAAGCGGGAACGAAAACTTTAGTGAACGTTCTTGGAATAAAAAAAACTGCAATGGTTTCTTTTTTGTTTATGAGTAGTGCTTTTTTATTAATTATACCATTAATTTTATTAAATATAATAGAACTGTATCTCTTCCCACTTACCTTTCTTGTAATTCTCAGTTTTTTCATTTTTAGACTAATGATTCATAATCGGAAAAATGCAAAACACGAAAACACATCATCATGGACACTAATGTATGCAACATATATGATGTTTTTACTGCTTTTTTTACCGTTAATGTATATTGGGAGTATTAATTAATAATTATAGATTTTAGGATTTTTCCAATTTAAGGACTATATAACTATTTTTTCTTCATAAAATGATTTTTAAATTCTATGATTAAAGAAAGTATAGTCAATATCACTGCAGCTATTACCAAATAAAAGCCACTTGAAAAACCCCAACTAGATTGCATGAGTATTGTTTCATCTAAAGATATACTAATTATGCCATCTCCCTGTACTGAACCAATACTAGCTTCTGTTAATTTAGATGTTCCAAAAAAGAACAGAGAAATAATTGCAATTATTAGTATTAAGGACAGGGAATTTAATGAAAATGAATATTTTCTTTTTCCAAATTTTGAGGAAATAAAACTAACGGTTATCAATAGACTGATTATGTATACAATAATAACTATATTTCCTAAAAAATCTATGAATAATTCAGGCATTTCAGCGATATCGAAAGTTGTTATCTCTTTATACGTTGTAGACTCTATCATGACTTGTGGATTAATAAATATTTGAGCGGTTCTCTCTGCAAGTGGAAAAGTACTTGATCCAGATAATCCCCACCATGGTTGAATCATTGCAATGATTAAGAAAGCTATTGTTAAAAATTTTAATAAAGAATATAATGATAATATTTTCATAAAAATTAAAACGCCAATTATCACTATAAAACCAATGGTAGACCCTAATATTATTGTTGGATATATTGAACTGAGTGTTGTAACAAGTTTAATATTTCTATTATTTGTTAATTCCACCTCTTTAATACCAACTAAATCATCATTGTTATATGCTTTAATAGTGTAAATGGCAGGTGGCAGATAGAATGTTTTTTTACTTGATTCAAGTGTTTTAATACCGTTTCTAAGGATTTTAAAGTCAATATCTTCATCTATAAGAGGATTGGCCCGTGAATCAAAAAGATCTACCACAAGATCAAATTCAGCTGAAAATTGAACGCTAAAATGGGTTCCATCTTTTGGAAAATCAATGATTTTTTCATCTACAAAATTTGCATAAATTATTTGTAGTTTATATTTCTTTGAAGGGATATCCTTAAAAATGAAACTACCTGCTTCTATTTCCTCAGGTATTAATTGTATATTATCGTCATTCTGCAAACTTGACAAAAATGGAGTTAATTCAACTCCTGGTGGAAGATCATTACTATCCCTAATTTCAACTGTTAAATCATTTAGTACAACATCAATACCAAAGTTAATTTTTATTAACGAATTTCTAATATAACCATCATAAACCAAAATGCCTTTATAAAATGCTTTTAATATATAAGGATCTCTAGAGGTATAAGGTGCTTTTAATAAAGTTACTCCATCATTATTTGTTATATTTTCATCAAAAATTAATCCATCTTTTTTTAATAATATAGTGTTTACACCTTCTATACCCTGATCATTTTGATCAGAAAATATTAATTTTATTTTTCTTTCCCAAGAACAGAAAATATGAATTTTTTCATTTCCATCTACTGTAACTGCCTTTGCTCCATTAAAAAACTTTGTTGAATTGTCTAATTTCCAAAATACCTTGATTAGATAATCACCTCCATTAACCTCTGGAAATATTTTCTGTGCTCTATATCTAGTTAAAAATGATTTTTCTGCAATTCCGGATAATATAAGATTATTTTCTTGATATACTTCAATCCACATAACTGGAAAACGGCGGTTTGTCCTATTTAAAAGCCATGGATACGTGAATCGAGTGCCACCAAAATGGGTTACCACCGTTAAACTATACTTTTTTTCCTCCTTTTCAAAAGCAGTACCTTTTGATAAATAACGATGTTTAATTAATTCTTGATACATTTTTGCTTCATTTTGAATTGCTACATATCCTCCATGTTCAGATGTAAATAATTCGGCATCATATTCGACTACTAATCCTTCCGGAATCTTTAAATCATGACCATATCCTTTTTCATATGAATTTCTACCAAAATTTATAGAAGCATAATCAACTTCTGCTGTTAGAAAATCAAAATATTCTTTTTCTGCAACCTTTATTTGAATTCCATCTCTCTCATCTCTACCTGATTTGACAATACCTTCATTTGAAGAAAAAATTATTGAAACTGCTTTGCCCTCCTTACCATTTCCATAAGCAATCCACCCTTCCGATCCTAAATCTGCATCATCTTTATATGATATAATCCATTCGCGATTTTTAGATTCAGGATTAAGATTCAATTGATATTCTTTAATAAGATTATTTTCATCATAAAAATGTAAAAATGGGTATATTTCTCCTACATTCAATTTCTTAATAGCAGGATTTCTTGATTTAAATGAAGCCATCATACCGAATCGTCCATCAATATTTTCCTTCCCGATCACAATAGCATCTTCAACCATCTCGTGTTTTACTCGAACACATAACCTTTTATCTTCTGTAGGAGAATAATAGTATTTATATAAAGCTGTGGTAACAATATCCTTTTTACGAGATTCGCTTTTTATGCCAAATTCAACCATTAAATTTCCATCAATAATAATTTCTTTGGATACAAATAATTGATCTGAAGAGCTTTCATCTTGTTCTTTATTTCCATAATAATAAGAAAAAGCTAAAGAAGCTATTTGATCAGAATCGAGAATATCAATCTCTTCTCTTTCTTTCCTCTGTTTTACAACGATTTGAGAGAATGAACGATCTAAAAGTTTCCCTTCTTGTCCAATACCATATACATAATATCCATCTTCTAAAATTCCATAATATTTTGCTTCTGCCGAGATACCGGCAATTATTGGTCGTGAATAATGAGAATCTTCTATGCTTACATGATCTGAATATTTTGTTGATGGTTTGTTAGTATCATCATAGTGCAAATAGTATGTTTCATTTCCATCTGCAATTTCAGGTATAAGAAAAACCAAACTGCATTCTTCTATATAATTAGTGGAAGCATAAGTAAGATCATAAATTTGTGATTCAAGTTCAAACCATTTTCCTTTCCAGCAACACACTCGAATCGAAGTTTCATTAACATTTTTAGTCCAACATGGATTTTCAAAGGTTATTCTAATATCAATTGGTTGGAATTTTGCATAAGAAACATTAGTGTTAATGGGTAATTGAATTTTTTGTCTATATGACCAATCTGGATCCCAAATAGGTATTGTATCATTTTGTGCAGAAACAGATATAGATAGAGCTGAAGATAACAAAAGAATTATTATGATATACAATAATAATACACTTGAAAGTCGCATTTTTTTTCCTTTTTTATATTTTTATTTGTTTTGTAGATATAATATTATGTTTAATAATATAAATGATTTTGGTAATAATATTATAAAACATTCCCTCAAAGACAATAAATCTATTTACCATAAAGACTTTAACAATTCTCGAAAGAGAAATATGTTAATAGACAATCAAGAAATAATCAATAATTACATCGAAGAAAAAACAATTAACGATATATCACAACATACAATAATTCAAGATAAAATGGTTTTGCATACTTTTTGTGGATATGTACAAAAACCATTTAAAGAGATTACAAAACAGGATATAATCAAATTCTTCAATGCTATGAAACACGGTGAAATCCAAGGGAAACGTGGTGTATATAACAGTTCTACAATTGAAATATTTAAAATAAAATTAAAATCATTTTTCAAATGGTTCACTTCTGAAGATGAACCAAAACAAACATCGATGTTAAAATACAATCTGAATAAAATTCAAAAGAAGAATAAGAAAACAGTAAAAGACATCCTTACTGCTGAAGAAATTTGGAGATTTGTTGATTCTATTAAAACACCTAGAAATAGAGCAATTATTGCAGTATTATTTGATAGTGCATGTCGAGTAGATGAATTTTATAAATTGAAGATTGGAGACATTATTCGAGAAGAAACTGATGTTTCTATTACTGTGAATGGGAAAACTGGAAAAAGAACCATTCCACTTAATAAATCAATTAAGTATCTTGACGAGTATTTATCTCAGCATCCATTTAAAAATAAGGATGATGCACCTCTTTGGTTAAACAATAGGACTCCACCACAACAGATTTGTTATGGTGGAATACAACAGTTGATTATAAATCTTGGAAAAAAATCTTCAGTAATTAATAAAAATTTACATCCACATCTATTGAGGCATTCAAGATTGACTGACCTTACAAAAAAAGGAATCAATGAATTTACTCTAAGAAAAATTGCAGGTTGGAGTGATGATTCGAAAATGGCAAGTGTTTATGTTCATCTTGCTGGTGTTGATACTAAAGAAGCTCTTCGCAGGATTGAACCTAAAAAAACATTCGTGGATTCTGATAATATAGAAAACGAAGTCCAAAAAAGAGTACAAGAGAGAATGATTGAATTGGAGCAAAGATTAACACATAAATTACTTGATGCTTTTGAAAAATTAAATCCTCAGCAGCAAAATGCGTTTAGACCGACAATGACCCCACAAGAATTAGTACGAACTCAGCTACAATCTTAGTCTTTTTTTAATTATTTTTATTCCGCAATTTATTTTAAAACGTGATAAGTATAAATTCACTATGAACTGGTATATTACCATTAGTTGAAATTAATTTTTGAGTATTCTGCACGATTTAACCGATTTTCATTCAAATAATCAAAATGAAATGAACGTTATTTCACATTTTCANNTAGATTTTCAGTTTTACTCTTTTTACATCATGTCCTTGAATTTTCAGATGTTGTAACCATGAGGGTGGAATCATCACACTCCTGCCATATTTACTTGCTTTAATAAGAGTTCTCTCCATTTCTATCATACAACATACCTCCATACATTTAGTAAATAAGAAACACTATATAGAATTGTGTATATTAACATTTTGCATATCCTTATTTTCACATAATAATGTGCCATGATAACATATAGAATATGATAAACCTTACAAAATGTTTATAAAGGGTGACCACATAAAATAATATAGAGCAATCCAACACAGAATAGTACAATAGAAATGAAGATGGATTGTAAATGGAGACGAAAATATGAAAAAAGAAAAAAGTAGTGTTTAGAGATGCTGATAGAGATAAAGTAGCTTTTGGTTTTGTTACTTTTGAAGAAGGTTTTGTAAAAGTTACCAATGATAAAAACAGTAGTATCTATATCAATAAAAAAAATATAGTGACTATCAAGGATGGTCGATATTAATGAACCATCTCAATGATGTTGTGAAACAGTTGAATCAGAGACATAAAACGGCAAAATCATTAGAGTATTTCTTCAAACAAATGAAACACAAACAGGATGAATACGAATTACAAGAAATGTACATAAGAATTGACCCAGTAACAGGAACAACAGATAAACATCTATTTCTTAAAATTAATAACGAGTGGTTTCAAACAACTAGTAATTCGATGATTAAAGAAGCTAAATCAATCCTTGCATGTAATGTAAAATTTCCATTAAAATTTAAACCTACAAAAAGAGGGAAAAATCAATATTATGCATTATATGATTACAATTACGTTAATTATTAAATTAACGTAAAAATTAAAATTTCTACACTGTAAACCTTCTGTCATCTTATACGTATAGTACGATATGTAACAATTAATTGACAGGTACTATCTGTCGTCTCATACATATAGTACTCATATGTCTAGTATTGTTCAGTAAGTATTGTTCAGTCTAGTAATGTATTAAATTAATGTAAAATTAGTATCATGTGTATAAGTAATAAAAAAAGAAATTTAGTAATTTCATCAAAATTAGCAAACAATAGAATTTCATCACTTCATCGTAGATGGCTATTGTATTAAATTGCTATGAGTTCTCAGTAAAGCTAGATGGTGTAATTTAAAAATATTTTAAAAACTTCATCTATCATAAATTAAACTGTTTTTAACATTTTGCTTAGGAATGGGAGAGGAATATAAAATATAACTCAAAATTTTTTTATTGTTGGATTTAAGGTAGATTATTATTTAATGGTGGAACTTCCCCATATTTACAAAAATAAAGATTCATTAGTTGTTTTTCTTCAATTTTTGTCATATCTTCAGTTTGTAACTGTTTAAATGAATATTGAATTTTACAAACCTTAAATTTTTTAGGGAAACATGTGTCTATTATTATACGATGTAATCTTTTTCCTTCCAAATGAGCATAGCGTTTTCCTTTCATTGCACCATAAAAATATCCGATTCTTCTATCTATGTTCGTTGTTCTTCCTATCAGAAGAATACCCTCTCTATCATTATTAAGAAAACGATGAATTTCTATGGGTTTTTTATTTAAATCAGATAAGCGTATCTTGTATATTCCACATTCTTTATAATCAGATTTTTTTTCAATATCTTTCCATTCACTCCAGTTCATTTTAATTAAATCCAATTATTCCTACTTAAATATGTCTTACAAATTATAACCTAAAATAAATTAGGTAACATCATATTTCTAAAGGTTTTTAAATAAGAAAAAGTTATGAATTTGTAACTTGGGGGAGGAGGTATAGAAATGAAAAAATTGATAGGGATTATCATAATATTAATTGTAATTTTTTCAGCAATTTCAGTATCTGGATATATATATTTTGAACAACTTTATAGTAAATTGCATAATGATTACGATGATTTAGAAGAAAGTTATGATTCACTTTATTCTGATTATTATTATTTAGAGACACAATATAATGATTTAAGTGATGAATATGACACTCTATCTCAAACTATGTTACAGTATAGTCGACTTTCGATAGATTCTCTTATGATGCTAACCTACAATAAAATTAGAGAAGAATGCCAACCGGAATATAATCCTTGGTGGGGAACATATTATTATGATAGCGTTTCCGTTGAGTATGCTGCAAATGCATGTGCTCATGATTTAGATATAATTTATTGGCCAAGTATTGAAGATAACTACTATGATATTAGAGGAACCTACTTATCAAGTGATGCATATGATGTTATTCTCAATGTTCTTGATATTATTGATATTTCTTATTATGATAACGATGTAGATAAGGTAGAAAAGATTTTAGATTTTATTTATGCTAATATTGAATATGTAGAGGATATAAATGATGAGTTCCTCTTTCCTGTAGAAACATTAACATTCAAATCTGGGGATTGTGACGATTTTGCAATTCTGGCAGCAGCACTATTTGAAGAGGTTGGAATCGAAAGTGCTATTGGATTTTTCACAAATGAAAGCAAAGATTATGACCATTGTATGGTTTTGGTAAAACTATCTGATTTAGGTGAGTATGGATATTGGTATTATGACGATTTAACAAATTATGACTTATCGAAGGGACAATGGATTATTATTGAACCTCAAGCAACCATAAGTGAACAAGGGGAGGATTATTTGATTGAAGAATGGGAGTTAATTGCAACTGCTGAAATTCCCAATCCTTAAGAAATAAAATTATAGATTTGGAGGAGGAAAATGGTAGAAGAAGATAATTATTTGGAGGTAATGTTAACTGAATATAAGGAGTTAAGAGACGAATTAAAAACTAAATTTGTAAATCAAATTACTATTTTTGGATTAATAGTATCATCACTCGGTGTTAGCTATTCTATAATATTTCAATATGAATATGCAAAAGATATTGTAATTTTAATTCCTTTTATTACCATATGTCTCGGATTACGAGCTCAATATTCTAATTATGGAGTAAAACTTATTAGTGAATATGTAAGAGCATTAGAGGATAGGATTTTTAATTATCTATATCCTGTATTAGATGAGAAAAAAATCAAATCTGAATTATTATGGGTAGGATGGGGACATTACTGGAAAAAAAGAAAAAGACAATCAATTGTATTGATAAATGATGCTTTACCTAAATTATTAATTTATTTTTTGATACCTTATTTAATAGCAGTACTTGACATGTATTGTTATGGAATTCAAAATGAATGTTTTCGTAATATCTTGGGTTCAATTGGAATTGATAACGGCATATTTCGGATAATTTATGCAATTGTATTACCTGTAACATGTTCTATTTATTGGTTATACCAAAGAGAGGGTAAAATTGACGTTGAATATGTAATAAAGGAAATTTTTAACGAGAAACTTAGAGGGGAAAAATAGAATAATTTAACTATGAATACCTCGAACATAATGTGCAAGACCTACATGTATTGCAGAGTAATAAAAAAACATTGAAGCACCCCAATAAGAAATATAATATTGAATATCAGAAAAAGTTTGAAAGTCACTATATCGCATTGCAAAAGTAACAAATATAGTTGCAATGAAAATAAATAGAAAAAATAAAAATTCAAGAGGTCTATAGGGAATTTTTCTGAGCTTTTTTATCTTAACTTTTTTTTCTGCACGTATAATTATAAGCCGACTAACAAGATATCCTGCTATAATTGAGATAAATAGTATTATTGTTGATATTCCCCAAATCCCCACTATTTTTGCAAAGTTAGGAAAAATGACCATTAGAAGTTCAATAATAAGGATTATAATAATTATAATATTTAGAACAGTATCAGTTCGTGACATTGGTTTGAAATATTTTTTAATGTGCATATTATCATTTAAGGAAAAATAAGGAATTTAAAAGAATTTCCTGAATTTACATTAAAAATCTCTGGTTTTTAATTAAAAACACAAAAATCCTTATATACTCCTAAAACATTTGATTTCTCCGAGTAGCAGATAGATAAAAAACCCTGTTGAAAATTATTTTTTTCAATTAAGATAATTCCCGTTTTCTTCTGCCATTATAATATCTCGATAATGTTGCTCCTGTATGTTTACTTGCACAAGTTTTACAAGAGTGGATTCCCCAAGTTGGTTTTCCACACAATCTACAAATTCTAGGGGGAACAGCTTTTCGCTTCATTTAATGTCTACAATCAATTAGAATGGTTTAAAATTGGTCTGGATACTAATAACTTTAATCGAGAAACAGACCAATTATATATGTCAGCATTAAGATTCCTAATTAATCTTTCACACAGGATGATGAACTTAATAATAAAACTCAATAGAGATTGATAAGATGAGTAATAAAAAAAGTGTATATGAATTACGAAAGATGAATCAATTCGGTAGGTTGATGTATAGAGGGATGACAAAACAAGAAGTACACACTCTATTGACTGCTCCAATGTCTGATAGAGAACGAGCTTTCTTTCGATGTATCTATGAAACATTTCTAAGATTAAATGAATTATTACAATGTGATATTGAAGATTATAACAAAGTAACTGGAGAATTAATTGCTCGAGTTACAAAAACTAAATATAATCCAAAATCAGGTGTTACAATTAAATCGCCACCTAAACATGTAATACCATCTGAGACTTGTAGATTATTGTTTACTAAAGTAATTTCATATAGGAAAAAAGGACCAATTTTTGTAAATAAAAGAGGTGAAAGACTCACTAAAACATGGTTTCAAATTCAAATTAATAAAATTGCTAAAAGAATCGGAATCCAAAAGGTTGCTCTTAAATCTGGTGTGGGAAAAGATTTTCATCTTGTTACTTGTAAAGCTATTCGTGAAGCCGGTGAAAGACATTGTGATTTAAATGGTGCTGATAGAGATGCAACTGCTCGAATGTCTCAGCATAGTGTTTCTGTTAAAGAAAAATATTATAAAAAAGCAGGATGGGAAGACATTCACGACCAAGTGAGAAAATTCCATCCATGTTTTAATGGTGAAATGTAAATGGAATTTAGAACTCGTAAACGAGATAACCAGAAATTTCCAGTTGATAAACCATCTGGCAAATCATATAAAACTCATTATGACGACCCTTCTTGGAGTACAAAACATGCTGTTAAATCTGATATAAAACACATGCATCGAGGAGATAATTCAATTGAACCACAAGACCATAATCGAGAATATGATTTGTACAAAAAGAAACTACAATATGAGAGTGATAAACATTATTTGAAATCTACAAAAAAAGCTCAAAAGAAATATGAGAAACAATTAAAGAAACAAAATTTGTCTGACATCTAACGTTAGTTTAACCTTGATTAATTGACAAATTAACTAAAAAGGTATCAAATGTCTGACAAAAAATTTTGATTTTTTTTTATTTGTATGATATATTTAAAAATCAAAGCAGCAAGTAAGCTCCCTAAAAAAGATAGCAATAACTGTTGAATAAGTTCACCTATATATGATATATTTATTTCCACATTACTCACATTATTTTTTTATATATGGTTCAATGGCATCAATCGCTGTTTTTAACTCTTGAACCTTTTTAATTTTCTCAGCTTTTTCCAATATACTTTCAGCATGTTTGTTTATATAATCATTAACTGCATGTCGTATTACCTCCGAACGTGTCATAAATTCGCCAGCACGAATAAATAAATCAATGTGGTTAATTAATGTAGTTGGTAATCTAATAGTAATACGTCCTGATATCATCTACCTGCCTCATTAATTAATTTATAAAATAGGGTATATAAACCTTTCTGTGCTTTCTTTGTAACATGAAAAATATTCCTAAATTAATTTACATTTTTTTCTAAAAAAAGAGGAGAAATAATTGATACTTTTTCTTAAAAACGAAATTCAATGTTAAACTTGTATTGAATCACGGTTCAAAACTTTCATAAACGCGTGAATTACTTCGTTTCGTTGAAAATTAATGGTAAGATGCAGGTGAGATAATTAAAAACTGCAAAAATATTATTATTTCAAATACTTATAATTTTTTAAAATCGTTGTAACAGTTAAACAAATATATCAGTTCTGCATTATAAATAGGTGGAGGAAGTTTATGAAAAAGATACTAACCTTTGGTATAACGCTGTTGTTCATAGCGATGGCTATATCTTCACCAGCAGAAGAATCAACTTTTAATGAAAATGATTTAGACATAGATATTTTTGGTTGGGGAAGAGCATTAGTAATTGAAATAGTGAATAATAGAAACAAGACTATAACTTGTTATGAAAATTCAACACTTGATAGGTTTTTTTTAAATTTTTTAGATGATAACATCTATTATGAATTCGATATTGTAGCAAACGGTAAAACAACCTTACATTGGTATATAAGAGGATTAGCACAGGTATCTATAACCATAGAAGGTGGTAATACCAAGGTAACAAGAGATGAATTAATCATTTTTGGTTTCGCTTTTGGTTTTTAATTAACAAAAGGGGGAAGAATGAAAAGAATCCTTGCCATCGGCATCATCCTTCTGTTCATAGGGATGAGCATATCATCTTCTACTGGATTTGATACTGTAAAGCAATCCAATACTGCAATATCTAATGGTAAAACACTTTATGTCGGTGGTTCAGGTCCAAATAACTATACAAAGATACAGGATGCGATAGATAATGCATCTGATGGGGATACGGTGTATGTGTATGATGATAGTTCACCTTACTATGAATATGATATTAAAATAAACAAATCTATCAACCTCATAGGTGAAAATAGGGATACAACAACTGTTGATGGAACTGAAGAAGGAGATGTTTTTATTATAAAAGACACTAATAATGTTACAATCACTGATTTTACTATACGTAATAGTACATTTTATAGAAATATCAAAACAGAATTTGGTGGGGGAATTAGGATAAAAAGGGCAGACAACTGTACTATACATAGTAATAATATCATTAAAAATGGACGTTGGGGAGTATACATAGAAGGTGGAAGTCAATTTACGACTATTTTAAATAACGACATCAGTCGTAATCATTGGGCAGGAATCGAATTTGGTCATGGTAAACACTGTTTAATACAAAATAATATAGTTGATGGTAATTGGATTCGTGGTATAACTCTTTGGATTAAATCTAAAAACACTACAATTATTGAAAATATTATAACAAACAATTTTTATGGTATATATGATACAGGCCGAAGTGCACCAAACATCATTTCAGGAAACATCATTTCAAACAATGATGATGGAATCCAAATATATAGCGATTCCAAAGTTGTATCAAATAATATAATTTCTAACAATACACGATATGGAATTTACATAGATAGCGATACTAATATTATTTCAGAGAATTTTATCTTTAACAATAATCAAGGTATACGCCTCAGCTATGTATATCAAAACACAATAGAAAATAATAACATAAGCGAAAACAAAATAGGTATAAAAATAAGTTTAGGAATTAAAAACACAATAAAACACAATAACTTCATCAAAAATGAAAAACAATGTGTTTCCATAACATCTTTTCGTCATTCCTCTTTAACTAATCGTTGGAGAGGGAACTATTATAATAGATGGACTGGACTGATACCAAAACCGATTTTTAGAAAATTACGAATACCTACTGGTGGTTTTCCAGACCCTGATTATATAAAAATTCCTTGGTTTCCGCAATTTGACTGGCATCCTGCACAAGAACCCTATGACATAGAGGTGTGATATGAAGAAACTACTTGTTGTTGGAGTAATCGTTCTTTTCCTTGGACTTGCTTGTGCACCATCTATCAATGCCAATATAAGCAAAGAGAGTGAACTGGTTGCAATAACCACAGAGATATGCGGACTTGGTGGTGGGAAGCAAACGGTTCAATTAACACAGAAGGAAGCAGAGGAAGTAGAACAATTTATAGATGATTTAGAAAGAAGATTAGATGAGGTAGAAACAAGAGAGGAAGCAGAGGAGATTTTCAATGAGGCACTAGTGGAGTTGGATAAGTATGGATTGCTAGGTGGGTTGTCTATTAAACAAGCACAGAAATTGGTTCTTGGTCCATATCAAAATGTTAAATTTGTGAAACTTTTGGATAATATATATGCTGTGAATTCAGAAAGTAACGATAAATTGAAAAACTTTTTTTGTTTAACACTCGGACAATTTGATGAATATTACTGTTGGGTTCACGGCTCTATAGGAAGGATTTGTTATTCACTTGCCTCAAGAATGTTTATACATTTTTTAACAAATTCAATTATCTTCAATATAGCTGGATGGATGTACGAAAATGACTTTGAACAATTTGGTGATTTATTAGTTACAATAATAGCAATTATTCTAACGCCCTTTGCTTATACTTTACTTTACAGTTATTATACTTTATTTTTAATGGCTAAATATTATCCAATACTTATTGGCACCATCGTGTACCTTGGAAGATGGGATGGTGGTATCTTTAATGAATCTTCTCCATCTGAAGGGAATTTATCCACATTTGGTTTGCTTGGTAGAAAATCAAAAACAGGTTTTTTTTATGGTAATCTCCCTATTTTTCCTGTTTATATTCCAATCTTTGAAATTAAGCATTATCCAGGAATTCTCGGTTTTAGTGGATTAAAAATTTTTAATAATGATTCAAATCCGCCTCTTACCCTTATTGGTTTTTCTTTATGGATTAATGTAAAGTCAGAACCTCCCTAGGTTCAAAGAATACGGATACTTGATGTAAATACTAAATATCAGAACGTATATGATAATATGGGGAAAGAATATGAATAAAAAGATACTCATCGGCAGTATCATAGCAGTTGCTGTGCTTATCGGTGTATCATTCACCTCTGTCGTTGGTTATAGAAGTGTAGAATCTGATATGAAGGTATCACCATTGTTCAATATCAGAACCAATAGGGCGATAGATGAAGAGAGTGAGGACTTGAGTTGGGAGTATGTTGGGAAGGGATTTGGAATAAACATACCTTTTCCAACAAGGGATAATAAAGTAGAATCATTGGATAGATTTGTTAACATTATCAGGACGATGGATGAAAAATCATTTGATAGGTTTGTAGATTTTATATTTCTTAATCTTAATCAAATAGAAGATTTTCGAGAATATAATAATAAAGAGATTATCTTATATCTCAATCAATTAAGGTACAATCCAATTAAAATAATACCAAATATTCTTGAGGGAGAAGAAGGTAATCTTCACACTTATGAATGCACTTGGGGATGGAAAGGATGTCCAGATTTAACAGTAGAATATGGTTTAGTTGTAATTTGTATGTTATGGTATATTGTAATATTTCTTGCTTTGATAGGTTGGGTAATACAAATGACGGTTTTTTATCCAACAACAATTCCATTATGTGGATGTCCTTAATAGTTTATAGATTCTTCTGGCTAAAAACAACAGTGGCAGTAATGAAGTTTTATTCTCTCCTGAGGGATGGATGAGAAAATCAATTCTCGTGCGTAAAAATCGCGTTTAAAACGAAATTTGTATCCAGTAACTTTCAAAAAACTGTTAAAAATCAAAATCAACGAGAGTAATTATATTCATTTTTAATTTAACAAAGTATAATCGCCGTTAAAATTAGTTTTCACGGAAAATCTCACGATGATTAGACTGCGAAATTATAATTCAGAATGAGAAAAGTACAGGAGAAACAGTTTTTGAATACAATCAGAAAGTTGTGTTTTCGATAAAGGTGAAAGGTGAAATAATTTAATCAACCATGTGAATCTGTATCACACTTTTTATATGTATAGAGTGGAATCCCTCAATAGAGGTAATGAAATGAAACAAAACAAAAAATCAAATAAAAAAGCTGGTAACAACACGAAGGATGTCACAAAGCAACTACAACAAATAATAAATAAAAAAGAAAACAGTAAAAAAACTGATGTGGAGAAATCAAGAAAACAAAAAGGACTATACAGTAAAAGTACTGCAGAATTAAAAGTTATGTTAAAAGGGAATCCCAATGATAAAGACATTCTAAATGAACTTGATAAAAGACGACAACGCTGGAAGGATTACTATCATAAGAATAAAGAAAAATACAAAAAATGGGGAGAGAAATGGAGGAAAAATAATCCTGAAAAAGTGAAGCAGTACAGAAAGAATTACTATCAAAAAAAGAAGGTGAAATCTAGTGAGTAAATACAA
>JABAOC010020726.1_pt2 | contig 26838 bp, 27 predicted proteins | sample 7062161 | NCBI WGS metagenome assembly JABAOC01 (sample SAMN14538625, study PRJNA623070) | marine sediment metagenome | biome: marine biome [ENVO:00000428]; feature: marine pelagic biome [ENVO:01000023]; material: deep marine sediment [ENVO:00002113] | place: India: Gulf of Khambhat ... | reverse complement strand
ACTCAAGAGGATGTGACGATCCTCTTTTACAGCCACTTCAACAAAACCTTCAGCTTGAAGCAAACGCAAATATTCATCTTTTTGAATCGCACCACTTATACATCCAGCGTACATTTCTGCAACTGATTTGAGCTTTGCAGGCAATTCACCATTCAGTACAATATCAGAAATGCAAAAATGACCGCCAGGTTTCAAAACTCGGTACATTTCTTTAAAGGCTTTGGCTTTGTCTGGCACTAAATTCAAGACGCAATTGCTAACAATCACATCAATTTCATTGTCAGCGACTGGTATCTCCTCAATATCACCGAATCGAAATTCCACATTTTGATAACCCAATTTTGCTTGATTGTGTCTGGCTTTCACAATCATTTCTTCAGTCATATCCACGCCGATGACCCTGCCAGAATCACCAACTAAAGACCGAGCAACGAAAACATCATTTCCTGCGCCAGAACCCAAATCTAAAACTGTATCGCCCTCTTTAATTTGTGCGTGCTGAGTCGGAATGCCACATCCCAGACCTAAATCCGCTTCTGAATAGTAACCTTTTTGCTGCATATAATCCTCATTAAAATAAGTGTAGTCATCCGAACAATCACAGTTACAGCCACATCCTTGAGATGATTGTTTTGCAATATCTCCATATTTTTCTTTTACAATTGATTTGAGTTGTTCAGCAGTTTGCATGATTTTTCCTCCTTAAGGGGATTGGATAAAATAAATTACCTATTTTGATTTTATAATACATTATTTTTTCATAGCATGTAAAATTCAAATGTCCATATTATATCCCACCCCCGTAACAACATTCTAATTCACTAAATAAATGACCAATCCATTCCGAAAATTCTTTCAACGTATTCCAATTGATACAATAACAGGATTTAGGACCCTCAATCTCTCCAACGATTAATTGTGCCTTTTTCAACTCTCTCAAGTGTTGAGAAACAGTTGATTGGGCAAGCGGCAAAGTCTCCACAATTTCACCGCAAATACATTTATTTTTCTCAGCCAGTGTTCGCAAAATCTCAATACGGGCGGGATGCGAGAGCGCCTTGGCTAATTCTGCCAGTCTGATATCCTTTGCATCAAATGGGTCTGTTTTTTTAATCGCCATATAATTTATCTCAAAGCTTAAATCGTATATCGTAAATCTACGATAGAATATAAAAAAAGTTTCATCATTGTCAAGTTTTTTTTATCTCAAATGGTAATCGCTCAGTCATCGTCACATACGGGATTGTCAATACAATCTCTCCCTTTCGTATAGCTTCCTGATTAAGTTTTGACTCTATCTTTTCAAATATGGTCTGCATGTCGTTTGGATTCAAAACTTGTTTCCAGCCATCCATAAACCAATAGCTGATGAGGTAGTGGTTTAACATCGTTGCCCCATCAACAAAGCGCAGTCTGAATGAATCACGAAATATGTTCTTTATGGAAAAACCAGTTTCCTCAAGCAGGTTCTTTATTTCATCAAGTGGTCTTCTTTTTGAATAGATATGTTCCTTCATCTTTTTTATTTCATCGTGCAAATTGTTTTCCGTTAACGTCTCCTGAAAAACATCGTAAAACTCGATCATGGTTTTTTCCAAATTTAAGGTGATGGTCATTTGAGCACCTAACTTACAAACTCGATAGCATTCCTTAAGCGTCTGGTTCATGTCATTGACATTATTAATGCCATTGTTTGATACAATCAAATCAAAAAAGTCGTTTTCAAAGGGCATGTTTTCTGCGTAACCATGAACGGCTTCAACATTTTTAATGTCATAGACTTTCATCTTTAATCGCACTCGTTCCAATGCCCGCTGCCAGGGATCAATGCCATAGAGTCTGCATGAATTTCCCAAGCGTGCCGCTAATTCAATGAGTGGAAATCCCAATCCGCATCCAATGTCCAGAACATTCATGCCTGGTTTTAATTTGACGATATCAAGCAGCTTCAAGCCAAATGGCGCTGACCAGAGCGGCAGTTCATCGATGACGGAAATTAGGACAGGATCGTTGATATCAATTTTTTGATTTAGATAGTTTTGCATAGCGTTTTCCACTTTTTTGATTTTTACCTGCTGGACATACCTGTCGGCAGGCACCACAACTTTCAATAATTTTTCCTTTTGGCAACTTCAAAAGCATATTTTTTCGACAGAGCAACTGATCTACGTGTTGTTCTTCTCCGATTGCACCTGCTGGACAGGCTTTCTGGCAAAGCGTGCACTTTTTAGGACAGGGTTCCCAATCAAGCACAGGATCGGGGAGCAGTTCAATATCGGTTACTACGGAAACCAGGTGCACCAGGTTGCCAAACAGCGGAGTGATGAGTAATGAGTTTTTACCCAGCTTTCCTAATCCTGCTGCCTGCGCAGCGTGTTTATGCGATAAATCGCCTCGACCATAAAGCCTGTCCGCTTCCCAGTAACGATATGGCTCATCAGACGGCACTGGAATCGCCCGTCCTCCTGCTTTTTCCAGAACCAGGGCTATCTTACCTGCCAATCGGTCAAGTTCGAAATGGAGAATCATCATCGCTCGATGGTAAACCGTGGCAGGACCATACAGGGCGCCAGTGGGAAGTTGTTTAACACAAACGATTACTGATTTTGCGCCATCCAGAATATCTCCAGGCTGATGCCCATGTGGCGCAGCACTAAATCGTTCGACTGGGGCGATGCCCACTAAATCTGCTTCGTGTTCACCACCAAATTGCTTTAATTAGTTGGGTGTAATTTTCATTTCAAGTTTTCCAAGAATTTGAGAGTTAATAATTCTATTGAATCAATGTCATGTCTGACTTTTAAATTTACTGGCAAACCAACCAGCTATTATTGCAATGACAGCATAGATTATAGAATTAACAACAATAAGATATAAAACTTCCCAGATATTGTGAAAAAATGGTAAAGCACAATGAGCTGCAAAAGAAAGTATAAAGCCGACAGTTCCTATTTGTTTTAAATTAAATTTATAATTTCTTGCGGATGTCCATCCAGCCCATCCAATAACAATTACGCCTGATAATGTGAGAAGATTTTCTATGATCGGAATATTAATATTAGACAATCTAAAGATGACAATGGTCATCATTAGTATAAATAGAATGATTAAAAATTTCCTTGAAACAATAAAATATTCCCGGAAAGTTTTTCCTGCAAATTTCATTTTCCTGCCTCATTTATAATTACCCTATTCAGCATCGTAGGTCTCAATTGCCGTTGACAGGGCTTGTGTAACAACGTGACCAGCAGCAGGTAATCCAATTAATATCGCACTGATGACTTCCTCTCGTGATGCACCTGCTTTCTTTGCCTGCTCGACGTGAAAAGGAATTCCACTCTCACGCTGCAAAACAGCCAGTACCGCTAAATATGCCAATGTCTTAGTTTTTTTGTCCATTGCACTCGCACTTGCCAAACCTTGAATCATGATGCTCCAGGCTTGTGCATGTTGTGGCACTTGTTTCATAAATGCCTGAAATGCCGTGCTAATTTTTGATTGTTGATTCGTCATTTTATGGTCCCTTTTTGTTCCTGGTTAAGTTTAAATTTTTGCTAAAAAGTAAATTGCTTTACTGATTCCATCGCTCGCAGCGATGGAATCAGTATGATATTTTAACCAACTATTGCTTTATCACATTATTTCCTTCCAGTATAAATCCCATATCCAAAATACTCGCCGTGCTTTTTAACGAACCTGTTCATTGTGTTCATCCGCTTGCGAATTCGGGCGTTGGTCAGGTATTTCAACATCACCTTACTGGTATTTAAAAATCCTTCATCACTCAACATACCATACATTCCCGTATTATTCAGTGAAAAAGACTGTGTTTTCAACTGATCAATTCCAACTTCGTTAAAGAGCTGTTGCCAGCCATGAAAGGTGTGGACGTTTTTCATGCAATAGGCGCAAAGTATATTGGAGACAGCATCCATGAACTCATCTGTTGGATATTTCTTCCAGCTCAATTCGAGCCAGCCAAGATAGCCGCCTGGTTTGGTCACTCGCAGCGCTTGTTGAATCGACTTTTGTTTATCCTTTACCAGCACCAGCATTGCCTGGGAAATGGCAAATCCAGCGCGTCACCAACTCGAAACTCCACTTTATCCTGCAGTCCGTTTCGAGTTGCAAACACCTTTGCCTGGGCAATTCTTCTGAAATATCGATCCCGATCACTTTGCAAGCGCATTTTTGAGCAAAGAAAATGGCGCTCGTTCCCTTGCCGCATGCGATGTCGATCACTTTCTTGGTTTCATCTAAATGGCATGATTCTGCTAACATTCGGGTTGCATTGAATCCTCCAGGATGAATCACGGTCAGTCCCACGTGTTTTGCCATAAAATCGAAGATGTCACAATTTTCGATAGTACATTTTTGTTTTTCATAGTACACACTCTTATTCAAAATAAACAAAAAAGATATTCGCTCACAAAAACTAAACGCTTCACAAAAACAAAAAGTAATAAGCTTTGTATACCGATTACAGGTTGTTTTGTAACATTAATTATAAAACAAACTAAGTCCATAAGGAACAAGATAATTAAGTAACGATGTCTACATACTTGAGTAACCAATTTGACATAAAATCCAAAAATCCAGGGACAAACCTTTTATCTAAATTACTATACTCTGCAGGACTACCAGTTTTCGCCTGCTGGTATAAATGATTTGCTTTGGGGAATATTTTTACTGTATAATTTTTATTGCCACCTTTTTTTAATGCATCTACCATTGTGTCTTTGTTTAGTTCAACAGGGACCTGCAAATCTAATTCACCAAATAGCATTAATACAGGACATTTTACTCTTTCTAATATCGGTTTTGGATCATAGTTAAGGAAATATTTGAACCAGGGACTATTAAATGCTGTCAATTGACAGGCAACTTGATTTTTAATAATATCATCTAAATCTTCCTTGCCCGCATTGTCATCTATTCTTGTTTTATTCATTGATTTTTTTGTTATATCAAGGATAATTGATTCTATTTCTTTATCGCTGGCTCCTTCAAGTATTAGCGAAAGCAGCTTTTTTTGAGATATCAGTATGTCATTTATTTTATCTTCCGATTCCCCATCAGCTTTCATAATTAATTCATTCTGTGCAAGAAAGATCTTCTCTCCTGAATGACCACCCCCTGAAATTACGATTATAAATGCCACTTCGTCTGAATTGGATGCACATAATGTAGCAATAAATCCCCCTTCACTGTGTCCGCACAAACCTATTTGATTTGAGTTTATTTCTTGACGATTTTTTAAGTAATTTATTGCAGCCATCACATCATTTGCAAAGTCAGGAAATGTAGAAAGATACACATTGCCTGTTGAGCCACCCACTCCTCTTGAGTCATAACGCAAAGTAGCAATTCCTTGTTGAGTAAAGTGATTTGCTATTACTTTAAAGGGTTTAAATCCTAAATACTCTTCATCTCGATTAAGAGGACCACTTCCAGTTATCATTACAATGGCGGGATGTCTGCCTTTACTTTCAGGAAGAGTTAAGGTACCAGCAAGCTTGATGTCACCGTTAGTAAAGACCACTTCTTCTTCATTATACATAACGATACTTCCTTAATTTATTATTATTAGATGATTTAAAGGCCTAACAGTATTAAGCTTTTTCGGATTCACTCAGTTTACTCATACCCTTTTTTTGACGAACAAATAAGATATCACAACAACGATACCAGCAGCTAAGGCGACCCATCCTCCGCAGGTCAACGGTAAACCTCTTTCACTCTCAGGCACAAACAAAAAAGCTGAAATAGCTCCCAAAATTATGGGAACAAAAAAGCCTATTAGAAAGGCTCTACCGTAATTGTAACCTTTTTTTTTAGCTATCACACCTGCCAAGCAGCCGTAAAAACCCATGATACTCAAACCTGCTGTATGGCCAAAAACAAAACCTATCCAAAATTTTCGCAAAGCAAAATAACCAACAAAACTGATACTTAACAATCCTAGAAAAAATAAATGTACTTTACTTTCCAGTGAAATAGTATTACCTGATTCTCTTTTTGGAACATTCAGTTTTTCTTCGGTATTTAATTTAGTCATTTATTGACTCCTTTAAGTATGTTTGATTTTAAGACCTTATTTTATCTTTTTAACCTTAATAGAATAATGATAAACTACAAATTTTAACCTTATTACCTTATTTTTTTCATTTTCACCTTAGTAGCAAACGTCCCACACCATATCCTAACCTTATTACCTTTTTTACAGCTTATAAGGTTAAACAAGATGGGATTCTCAATTTCTATTAAGGTTTTAAAAAATATAAAATAAGGTTTTTAGATATGGTTAGCTAAATTTAAGTTTCTTGAAAGTTACTAATCTTTTTCAGTGTCCTGTTCCGTCTTTGTGTCATAGAAATTTTTTTTTGCTCACAATTTTTTTCCCCACTTTGTATGAAATTGGCTTCATTTAAGTATTAGCAATCATAGATTTTCCAGAACTATAGCTCATTCTCCCTAACTTTTTTGATTCATTCTTATCCTTTTGTTTTCTGACGCTCACGGATCAGTAATAAGATTGAGATGAATGCTGGCAGCAAGATGGTAATGGTCATAGGTCCATTTGCTACATCGGGGCGAAAGGCACTTACAAGAGCAAACGCCATAAATGAAGTAAAGCCCACCACAATTGCCAACAGGTACAGCAATGTGATTTCATCCTGCCGATAGCGCCGTAATAAATGCAATAGTCCCAGAACTGAAAGTATGCCACCGATTACGAAAATAAATATCCAAAAGTACATTATAAATCCTTTTGCGTGTTAAAATCTTATATGTTTGTTCTGCTACATCGGATTGATTTTTCAGTGTAAAAATTTGGCTGACACAGATTCCATCCGCCTCACTCCGATGGAATCAGCATGAAATTTTAGCAGTATTAAGAATAATGAAACAGCGAATTTATTTTATAATTGCATCCCAAATACCATTGAATAATTCATAAAATCGAGAGGACAATTCTTTCCCATCACTGTAAGAATCAGCCGTAATTACAATGACGAGTTGTTTTTCGGGAACAACATAAATTAATTGTCCGCCGTGACCTTCGGCATAAAACGCCTTTCTTTCTTGCCAGGGATACCAATAATAGCCATAATTTTGATGGGATGTCTGTAACCTGGTGGATTTGGCAATCCATTCGGCTGATACAATTTGCTCACCATTCCATAATCCATTTTGAAGCATCAGTTGTCCGATTTTTGCCATGTCCCTCGGGATGAGCCACAAACCAACGGCGCCGAATGTTAGACCGTCATCATGTTTTTCCCATTGATAGTTTTTAATCCCAAGCGGAATAAACAGGTATTCCACGGCAAACGCTTCCTCTGTTTTTCCTGTCACTTTTTGAATAATACCAGACAGCAGTTGCGGATTGCCATCGCCATAATACCAGTCAGTTCCTGGAGCAAAAATCAAATCTTTGTGTAAAACAAATTCCAGGCTGCTCCCTTTCGAATTAAACAATTTTACCGTATGCACATCATTATCAAAATCCAATCCAGTTTCCATCGTCAACACATGATGAAGCGTAATTTCCCTTTTACGGACATCATCATCAAAGTATTCTGGAATAAAATGATAAACCGTTTGGTCTACCGATTCAATGAATCCCTTGTCAATCGCTATTCCAGTTAACAGCGACGTAATACTTTTTGTCGCTGATTGAATATTATGGAACTGGTCCCGATCTTTTTTATCCCTGCAATACGCTTCAGCCACGAGTTTACCATTTCTAACGATGAGCAAGCAATGAATTGTCGGGTATAAATCTTCCGAATAAAATCTTTGATAGACTTCATTTATTTTGTCACTATCGAAACCTGCCTCTTCAGGAGTTGATATTTCCCAACCGTCATTGAGGGATTCAGGTGTGTAATTTTGTTCAGTTGCGTCGCTTTTAAACGGCAGCTTTATATTTTCATCTTTTAAACAACTCGTAAAAAAACAGGCACATAAAATGGCTGCTATGAATATTTTCTGGTACTTCATTTCGATTTCTCCTGGTTAAAAAAGTTTTCAAAAAAGAAAAGTTATCCCAAAAGTATGGGTAAGTATGCTAATGTCTTTGGAATACGTCATACTATTATTAATGTAGCTAAATTGCCAGAATAAACGTTGCTTGAATTTTTTAGAATACCTGAATGTATAGGCTAAATCCAGATTCAAAGCAAAATGTCTATGAATCGAAGTCAATTTGATATTGTCGTGAAATTCAGATACGATCCATGAAAATTTGGGATTAACTCCCTTATACAAAAATCTTTCAGGTGGTCTCGAAATTAGGGCAACAAGCGGACTGTTGATTTCAAAACTGAATGAGCTGTTGGCTGACTTTTGATAGATCACTATAAAATCCATTCCTAAATCATAAGATGTGAGCCAATAAATATGGCTGTCATCCCAATTCTCGAAAAATACGCTATGTGAATTGAAACGTGCCATGCCACCCAGGAATAGATCCATATTTTGATTGATGTTTTTCACTTTTCGGGCATAGCTGTAATTGATAGATGGATTAATAACATAAGAAGCCCTTTCGGGATCATAGCGACTTTTTAATATGTTAAAGATAAGATTGAGCTCAAGCTTTTGCTTTGAGTCATCTTTGTTTTTTTCATAAGAAAGACCCAGGGTGGGGAAAAAGCCTCGATGTCGAATATTATTTAGGACTTTTTCTTTCACCTGGTATTTATTAAAGCCAATAAATAATCCAAAGTCATTACTTACGATTTTTCCCTGCGAAAAAACAATGCCCGAGCTAAGAAACACCATAGCAAGGCTTAATACTATTTTATTTTTCACTTCATTACTCCCTTGTTTTAGTTCTACTTAGTCAAATTTAAAAAGCAGGAGTGCGGTGCCTTTATGCACCGCATAATGCATTCCATAAAGGGAATGCACTCCTGTTAGTCAAAATTTTTCAACTTAAACATGCGCTTTAGCGCGTTATGCATTACTTATAATCCAGTCCTAAACATATGAACCGTGCTCTCGCTGTTTATTCCACTTTCCCCGATCGCCACTACTTTCCAATAATATTGAGTATGCTGCTGTAAATTCTCAAGAGTTATTTTATGTTCGATCGTTGACGGGTGATACGGAGATGTAATTCTTTCTTCGCCGCACGATATTAAAATACCAATTATGAATAAACCAAGAACTATCACTTTCAATCTTTTTTTACCTATCAAAGTACCGATTATGAACATCATAACCAATATAATGGAAATGAACCCAAATTGGGCTTTTTTTGGCATGAAGCCAGGTCCAACTTCTATGGGCTGGCAGGATTCAAAATTGGAATCAGTTGCATGGTACAACAGATAATTTTGAGCGTTACCATACCATAAAAATTCAACGATCTTTGGATCGACATTTTCATCATAAATTGGAGAACGCAATTTGATCTGGTGAAACAGCTCAGGCAAATCCAGGGAATATTCACCTTTTTGCAATTCTTCTGTCAAGTTTATCTTTACCACTTCCTCATAATTTTGATAATTGTATACGTAAATATCCCCATTGACCAGATCATGAACCGTGGAAAGAATAGTTGGATAGATGTCGTTTTGACTGACTGCATCACATATCGAGCTGAAAAGATCAACGGATATTTCCTGATTACTTTTCAACATCTGTTCAGCGACTCTATACCTGTAACAATTATACCATCTGATGTTTGTGGAATCTGCGATGGGAAAATTTGTTGCGACCTGGTAATTTGATTTATTCCGTATGAAAACGACATCTTTTTCATCAAACTCAATGATCACCGAATTCCTCTGTTTATCTGCAATGATGGAATGGCCTGTCATGCCATACTGCTCATAATAAGCTGAAAATATCGCTATCACTTCAACTGTCGCACACTCTTTCATTGCTTTTTCTATCAATTCATAAGGCCAGGGGGGCTTATTATAATAATTTTGAATATCCGACCTTTCACCAAAAGCAGTCCCCGCTTCATATAGCGAAGCGCTGGCATACCAGAGCCCCTGGTCATTCATACCGCTGGAATTACAAAATCCTCCAGAGCATAAATTTCCAACATGAACTAAGCTGTATTTCCCTTCTGAAAGCGGCTGGAAATACATCATTGTTTTGAGATTGTCCCAATCTTGATTTTTAGGCCCTAAAACTTTGCCCCCTTTAGCAACCATGAAGACGGTACATGCGTTAGAGAGATTATTTGAAAAAAATATTAGCAAAAAAAATATAAAAATGAATTTTTTAATTTTCATGATTCCTTACCTCCCAACCTAGACAAGCCAGAACCAAAAAGATACTGAACCGCTAATGCCGCGAATTATACAAATTTCGCTAATTATTAATTCGCGTAATTTGAAAAATTAGTGAAATTCGCGGTCAAAATATTTTTGCCATTAGGCAAGAAATTAACTTTTTCGATACTAAGACCTAAAAATGATAACCAACCATTAATGAAAACGTAACGTTCTTTAAATCAGTATCTTTAGCACTTTAATCAAAATTGACCATTCCGCTAATATAACGGGCATCCAGGGAAATTTTCCAGGTTTCAATACCAGCACCAAGGGCTATTCCGAAATCAATCTTCCTGATATCGTTAAGAATTCCAACATCATTGGTCGCCTCAAGTTTTATCCCCAGAGAAGGTCCGAACAAGATAGCTGGTCTTATGGTACTTCCTGCTCGAAAGTTTATTTTTGCCAGTAACGGCAAACCGAAATAAATAAAAATATTGGAAAGATAGACATCCCCGATAGTATTAATTTTTGCACCCTTGAAAGATAATAACACTTCCTGTTGCAATGAGAATCGATTACTGATTTTATAGGATAGAAATCCGCCCAATGCAAATCCTGGTTGCGAACTCACTCCTTTCCCTGGAATATCTTTGCCAATAAATTTTGAAGAGTTATAACCTATTTTCATTCCAATGGCTGAGAACTCACCGGCAATTAATGTTGAATTAAGCAGATTTAATATTAAAACAAATAAGATAAGTTTCTGCATGCCTCGGCTCCTGTTTTTTCAATTCCTCTTATTTACGTTTTCCATCAATAAAGTTGCATAACACAGCTATTTCAGGAAATTTTTTTTACAGGACTTGTTTAATTATAAATTCCTTCTTGAAGTATTTGATTTCTAAAAAATGGGATTTTAGTTATATCGGAAAACGCCAGTGAAAATGAAAACTTTGATGAAGCAGTATCATACCATATCCGCCACATAGTATCCAAAACAAACGGCAAGGCCCATGGTGAAAGCAGCGCTGCTGAGTTGATGGGTGTCAATCCCAGTACGCTTCGAAATCGATTGAAGAAGTTGGGGATAGAGTTTGGAAGGAAAGGATTTGGTTAAAAGTTATAACTTTATTAGTCTTAACAGGATTACTTGATTTATGGTAACTTCAATTACAGATTTCAAAATCATCTTATCACTTATTTTTTAACCTATTTTCAAAAAACAATTTCCCAAGGTAAAAAGCTTCTGTTATTTCCAGGAGATTACCTTTTCCATTTGGATTATTATTTCGCCATTCTGCAAAATGCCGTTCCGAATAGAAAAAATTGGTATTTTTGCAAAGAGAAGTTGCTGCACAACATGAGTATTCCCTATCACACCACACTAGGGTATTTTTGGGTTTCAAGGATATAATTTTGTTATCTTTAATCTCAACATATATTTTCTCTCCACAGTGGTTACACATAGAATCTATTGAAACATCACAATTAAACATGAAACAAATTCCTAAAGCATCGATAGCACACATTGCATAAATTTTTTTATAGCCTTCCCTTTTTAGTGTAACTATATAAGCTGTTTCAGAACCAGAGAAAGGATATGCAGCCATAATAGTTGTCCTGTCATTGTCTAAATGAATCACATCAAATTGGTCCAGTTTGTTTAAAATGGAAACTAGTTTTTCTAATGGAAAATGGCTAAATGATTTATTTATTTCATTAATAGACGGTATTCTTCCTAAAATAGGTGACTGGGTTAAAATGAAGTTTTTAACATCGTTTTCTTTTTTTGATAGTGTTTTTCCAAATTTAGCTTCCATGTTTTCCACAGAACATGTTTCTTGAAAAATCGTCTTTGCCAGTTCAGTAGGCTCAGGTTTTAAGGCAAGAATATCAGGATTGTTAACTTTTTGAAAATATTCTTGTTTTGTTAGTAATACTTCATACCAGTCCCTGGCGCCTGGGGGAGGCGGGCAAATATCTCTCCATTCCAGATATTTTTCTTCACTAACACACATCATCTCTAAAACAAACTCGTTCTTACTTTTGAGAAAAAAAATATCTTTGAACTCTACACCATTAACTTTTGATGAAGTATTATTAATATGATTTATTAATCGCTCTAATTCAGTTGTATCTTTTATCCTGTATTTAACATGCTTTAATATTTTCATTAAAATCACCTCATAGAAACTTAATGATTTAGGATGATCAATTGAATATTAGCATATTGCTAATATTTCTCTACTCATAGATAAAGATCATTCTATTTTCTCCATCTTTTCTCGAACTTCCTGCAACTGAGACCGCACGCGACAGCCTGCCAGCGACATTACAATAGGCTGAACAACCCCAATCTCCTCATCAGTGATCCCTTCTTTCCTGGCGACGCCAAGATAGTGCTCCATTCAGGGATAGCATCCTACAGCCATTGCAGCAGCCAAATGTAACATGATCGTTGTTTTGGGTTCCAATATATCATTAGTACGAGTAAGGTTTTGAAATTCATTGAAAGCTTGTTCCTGTTTTAGGTAAGCATATTCTTCTCCTTTATTCATTTCGATTTTAATTTATTGTACGGAATTTAAAATTTTATGTAAAAAATTCTATAAAAAATGCTTAAGTTCTTAAAAAACCTTTGAAACGTTTTCTAAGAATTTATTTGTTCTTTACACTCCAATATGGTCTCAAATCATAATCGAAAAAAAATATTTATATGATATTCAGGTTTAAACAACCCGGTTTCTTGAAGAAACCTGGATTATAATGCTCTTTTGTTATAGTCCCCCAACAATTTTTTCAAGACACTCAAATCCTGCCGCTTCAGCATCTCATGCTACCTTGAGAGTTGAATAGTTACTTCACTGCAACATCAAGACAAACCATCTCCTCATGGTTTCGGAGATAAAGTTTTCCGTTTGCCAGCGAAGGACTGGTCCAGCACTTGCCACTCAGGATTTTTACATTAGCGATCTCCCTGTATTCTTCAGGCGTTGCCTCAACCAGCGCTAAATTACCATTCTCGCCAAGAACAATTAGATGCCCGTCTGCGGCAATCAGCGAGCCTCTTTTAAAACCTGGAGTTTCCCATTTTGTTTTTCCAGTTCGGACATCAATACATTTCAAAATCTTATCGTCAAATCCATACATGAAATTTTTAAAGAAAACAGATGAATTTATCAAATTTTTCATCTCGCTGCTGTTCCAGAGCTTTTCAGCAATGAATTTTTCGTTCCGTTCTTGCAACTGAACGACTGCTGCTCCTGTGACTGTGCCGAAGCCACCTGAAATGAACATTTTGTTCGGAACAATGAAAATCGGGGTTGTCGTATTTACAGGAACTCCAGTTGAGGGACAACGCGCATTCCAGCTATAATGCCAGATTAAACTGCCATCCTTAGGTGAGACAGAATAGAGACCTTCTGCGCTTAAGAACACAATCTGGCGTGTCTTATTTACGGTTACCGCTATTGGTGAAGAATAGGAAGGCAGATCAGTTTGAGAATGCCAGATCAAATCACCAGTCTCTTTGTTGAGAGCAATAAATGCGTAGCTTTCTTTACCTCCCGCCTCCACAAAAAGTTTCTCACCCTCGACCAGAGGAGAAGAAGAATAGCCATAGACAGGTATTTGACTGCCATATTTTGCCTTGAGATCGTGAGTCCAACGGGTTTTTCCATCTATGATATTAACCGCATGAACAAGCCCTTCTGTGGAGATAGCATAAACGATATTTTTGCTCACAAGTGGTGTCGAACGGGGCCCGTTTCCCCATCCGTTTTTGAAATTTTTACCTACACTGTATCGCCACAATTCTTTTCCTGTTTGGGCATCCAGGCAAAATAGAAACTGGGAATCTCCTTCATCCCACATCGTAAATAATTTACCATTTGAAACAGAAATACCTGAATAACCGTCACCAACAGCAATACGCCAAACAATATCTGGACCATTTTTAGGCCAATGTTTTAAAACGCCTGTTTCGTAAGAAATTCCGTCCCTGTTTGGTCCCCGCCATTGGTACCAGTCCAATCTCTTCCCCTTTACATTGCTCTCTTTAGTATAACCGAAATTGTTAATTAGGATGACTGCAGCGAAAGTAAGCCAGAACAAAGCTCTCATCGAATAATGAGTTTTACATATCTTTTTCATAATGCCTCCTTGTAATGTATTCAGTAATTAGTGAATTGATTTATGTTTTGAATATCATTTTCGACAAACAACACCAGGCACAACAACAGGTATGTCCCATCACACAATCACCCTGATCAGCAGAAGGATAGCACTTAAAATAGACAGCACACCAAATATCCCGAAGACACGAGCCGCAAGCCATTCAGGTAACAATATATCAGTAACGGCTCCCCTGGATGCACCCAGTTTTTCGGCATAAGTCGTCAGGGGGCATCTCCATCCATTAGCTACGAGCACAACGCCCTCCAGAACGATCAAGCCAGATGCGATCCAAGTGAAAACTGAAAGATGATCCATAATCCCTGAATAGAGCACATAGCCGACACAACCGCTTAACAGCACAAAGATTATGGTATGGATAGACTTTATGAATATTATTGATCGAAACATATTTTTCCCCTCACTGTCAATGGCGATTCCATCGTTTCGTTAGCTGATCACTAAAAAGTACTAACAAAATCTATATGGATAACCACTTGCTGATCTTCACCAGAAAAACATTATCAGGTTTAATTCCAAATAAGCTATCCGCATTATCTAATAAATGAAATTCCCCGATCGAATCAAATCCTGTCCTATCCTGTGACCAGACTAAAAATAATGTGGAGCCGTGGCCGTACTCCCAGCGGATGACGAGATTGCTCCTGAATTGAAAAAAGTTGAAATTAGGATTGGTAAAAGAATAATCCGTTACCCCATCTTTATTTTCATCAATATTGTAAATATTTGAAGCTTTTTCATAAGCAATTTCGCCAGCAGAATATTCATGGAATCGATCCATGTACGATTCCGCTCGGGTGTTTGTTGCATATTTGAAATGTGAATAATTGCCCGAAGATAAAAAGGGCTGGGCATAATATTGAATGGTAAGTTTGGAATTCACGCTATAATAAATTCGTGTTGTTAACGAAAATCGATCCAGCTTGATTCTACCGAGCACATATCGAGAATCGTTCCCCAAAAGTACCTTATTCACAAATTGTAGGTTATATTTATCGATGTAATAACCAGGTTTAAACGAAAATTGAAATGACTTATTTGGTTTCCAGTCGATGCCAATGGAAGAATAATTCATGAGCATATCGTTATATTTGCCAAAATGATCGTGATGGTAAAAGCTGAAGACAAGATTTTTTCGATTGTCTGTAGTGACCCGTGTTACATGAAACCATTGGGATGGCAGGCGCAGTGCGGGACCGCCTCGTAGCGCATTTACATCCAATTCTTCATCGATCAGCTCCCAAAAAGAGGAAAGTGTCCAAAAATTTTTGAACCGCAAATCTAATCCCAGCGTCAAACCCGAATTTAATTTTTCCTGACCGAAATTCCAGACATCCCATTTATAACCAGAAATAGTGATTTCATTGAATAATCCGATTGGCTGCCAATGCTTATAACTGACATCCGAAAACAGCAGGAATTTATCCGCCACTCGCATATAGCCAACATCATTTAATTCAAGTCCTGGCGAATTCCAGGACAAATTGCTACTGTAACTCCAATGACCCTTACCTCTTTTTTCAAAAGTGACCATGCCGCCGTGACCTGCCAGACTTGTTTTTTCAGAATCAAAATGAAGATGGTCGGCATCAGGTCGTTGGAAATATCTTCGTGACGAAGTTTGCGCAAGCGTAATTGCTTCTTTTGTTCCCTGAATTTGACTGAAAATTGCTTTAAAGCTCAAACGATACGTTTTATCCTTCCATAATTTTTGAAAATCGAATCCGCCTGTATAAGCGGCATCATTTAAAAAATTCAAATCACTGTTATCGATTTTGCGATTGGTAGCTGTAAACATTCCACCGACAATCGTATTTCCTTTATCAAAATCTCGTTGCAATCTTCCGATAAAATAATTTGTTCGAGGCTCAACTTCGACCTGACTTTTTTCATCTTTGTTGCCAAAATCAGCTTTCTCTTTATCTGTTACTGCTTCTAAAACACCAATTGAAAGACCATCTTTGGTTTTGCCAGAAAGTTTCATCGCCGTCAGGATGGATGTGTTTTCTGGCATTTTAACAAATTCGTTCTCACCTGTTTGAGGCACGTAGACTGGCTTCCTGCCGATTCGTCTGGAATGAAACAGCAGCAGCTCGTCGTCGCCATTATCCCTGAATTTAGACAATATTGAAAAGTTGAAAATATTGCTGCCCTCGATGAAGAACGGTCTTTTCTCGGGGTAAAATGTCTCATAAGCGGTCAGGTTCACAACCGACGGATCGGCTTCGACTTGCCCAAAATCAGGGTTAATCGTCACATCCAGGTTGATGTCATTGGTAATGCCAAGCTTGCTGTCGATTCCTCCGTTCAACGATTTTTCTGTACGTGAATACAGCGGATTCAACATATTTTGAGACGAGCTATTTAGTTTGCTAACCATGTATGGGATAATCTCAATCCGCCGCGATGGCTTGATGTTCTGAATCCCTCTTAATTCCCCATAAGAGCTAACCCAGCCAGGATTATCTTTGGGAACGGGCTGCCAGGTAGAATATTCCTGGTTATGGTATTTTAGCCGTTCAATTTGAAGCCCCCATACCTGTTCATCACTATTTCCAAACCGCAACTGGTTAAATGGAATCCTGATCTCTACTGTCCAACATTCATCGTGTACCGAGGTTGCGGCGTCCCAGACAGGATCCCAGCTCAAATCGATTTCTTTACTATCTTCGGAAATCACTCCGTCCCCTTTTGATCCAGCGGCGTTCACCTGAAATACAAATGCCGTTTTCTGATCATGGTAAGAATCCAGTTGTATTTCGATGCGATCGCCATCCAATTCGTCACGCCTGGTTTTTCGCTTTACAATTTTATTTGATTCGCTGTCAAGCGCACACACAGCGAGATAGAGATTGTCATTATCATAACCAATGTTAAATTTGGTATCCGATGATGCGACTTCACCATTGTAAGGTTCCCACTGGCTAAAATCACCGCTCCAATTTTCATCCTGCCAGATCGATTCATTCAATTTTCCATCAATCTTCAACAGGTCTGAATTGACCTTTCTGGCTTGATATACCTTTTTATCTGCATAAAGTGAAGGGGAGATGTTAAAAATGACTAAAAACCATAAGATTGGTACTGGATATTTTCTCATAGCTGCACCTATTACTAAGGGGGTGGGATAAAATAACTTGATCATTCGAAATATTTGTATCAAATAAAAACAATGAGTTACAAATTTAGCATGAGTAATTTATCTTATCCCATCTCCTAAATTTATTTGTCAGCCTATTTCTTCACACAACATTCAGTAGACTTTTGTTTTGAGCAACAATCTGCCTCCGTTTTGGACTGAGAGCACGGATCAATATCATCGTTGCTTGTTATCTCTTTTTCAAAAATATTTTCCCTGGATAACAGATGATTCAGGTTTGCTATTCCATAAGCTCCCAATGCAATCACCGTAGAGGAATGTTTTAAATACTCGGCATTGACTTTGTCGTAAGTATCCTCTTTGGTGTGAGCGGGATAAGGAACAGGATTCTTGCCTTCCTGCAGCCAGAAGAAAGCGGGAACGCCCGCTTCAAAAAATGGCCCATGATCGCTGCTGCCACGACCGCCACAGCAATTTTTCATATTCTGCGAAAGATATTCCACTTTTTCGATAGTGAATGGCATATCAGGATCGAGGGATTTAACAGGTGCAAACACCCTCTCAAAATGTTCCATCAATCCATTCGTTGCATAGATTCCAGAAATGTAGTTACTCCCCTGATCCATGTTTAACATGGCTGAGACTCTGGGCATAATATCTGCGTGAGCATCGACATAAGCTTTAGAACCAAGCTTGCCAATTTCTTCAGCAGAAAAGAGGATAAATCGAATCGTTCGTTTCGGTTTTGCATCTGCTTTGGCTAAAATCCGTGCCGCTTCCATCGCCGCAGCCACACCAGTGCCATTGTCTGCTGCGCCTGTACCCGTATCATCGGAATCGATATGAGCGCCAACAATCACATATTCATCGGGCTTTTCAGAGCCAGGAATATCAGCTATAACATTATAAAGCGGAACACTGTTGTTATAATTTGCAGCATTTGCAGGAACTATTGTGAGCCTCTCCCAGTGTACGTTTGACAGACCAAACTCAACGAATTTGTCCCGTGCCCATTCACAGGCAGCTTGAAGATTTTTAGAGCCAGAAGGTCGTGCGGCAATCCTGTCAGTAAGATGATACAAATGATCCATTACCTTGTTATTATTTTGGGCAAAAGAAATAAGGCGTTTTTCAACAGAATCATTGTTGCTGGTTGCCAATTTCCCAACAGAAAATTTTGAGGAACCAGAAATAAGACTGAGGCTTAATAAAATAATTAAGCTTAAGTAAATAAAAATCCTGTTTGATCTTTTCATAATAACACCTCCTAAGTTTCGTAAGTATTAAGATTTTTTGTAATTGTCAAATGAAGTTAGCATAAAAATCATTAAAACAGTTTTAAAAATCCTTATTTTTGATTACCCGTATTCAATCGTTCTAATCCATCAATGGCGCTCTGTAAACCTGGATCAATTTCAAGCGCTTTGTTATAACTGCTAACTGCCTGTTCAATATCTCCTTTTGCCAAGTAAGTTTCCCCAAGAAAAGAATAAATTAACGAAGATTGTGGATATGATGAAATTCCAGCAATGGCTATCCTTAATGCACTATTTACATCTTTGCTGATTCTTGCATCCGCAGCAACATTGACTACCATGTCATCAGTTATTGATCCCGTTTCAGCAGGATTTAAGTTTATCGTATTGAAAAAATTAATCGCTGCATCGACTCCCCCGTGTTTATAATTATAATAAAATTGTATTTCAGGAGAATTGTAATCAGCAAAAATAACAAATTTCTTTAAAGCGCAAATCTTCTGTTTAAAAACGATATTTAGAATGGCTTCTGTTATGGAAAAGCCATTATATGCGTTCGCAAAATAGACGACTCCATCTTTTTGATTTTTAAATACTTCAAAATACGCTTTTAAATTTTCATTATCGCCGTGATGCCAGAAAGATTTTCCCTGATTGGTCTCATGTAAGCCAAATCCTAATCCCCAAAAAATATCTGTCACTTCTTTTTCTGACCTTTTAACCTTAACCTGCTTTTTTAGCATTTCTTTGATGAAAGTACCGTCTAAATCAGTTTCATTGATGACAGCCATTAAAAACCTAGCATAATCTCGTGCCGTGGTGTACAATGATCCTGCTGCTAATGGCTCTAAATATTTATGTTTCGATACGGGTCTGCCCATGTTATTATGCCAATGAACAGATTGTTTTTTAAATTTTTCTAACCAGCAAAACCAACTGTCCTTCATTCCCAGCGGACGAAGCACCTCCCTGTCTATGAATTTATCAAGTTTCATACCTGTTATTTTTTCGACAACCGTTCCCAATAAAACGTAACCTGATCCTGAATATCCCCATTTTTCACCTGGATCAGATTCAAAATATAATCGATTTTTTAGCCAGTTGGGAAAACCTGTCGTATGAGAAAGGCATATTCTGGCAGTGATTCTTTTAAACCTCTGATCAGAAGTATTATATTCGTCCCATATTTTTTCTAAATATGAAATCGGGGCATATTCTATTAACGGAACATCCAGGTCTATTTTTCCCCTTTGAACCAACTTCATGACGGCATAAGCAAAGACAGGCTTTCCCAACGAGGCAGATTCAAAAATTGTCTCCTCAGAAACAGGTTCTCCTGTATTTGCATTTTTAACTCCAAAGCCTCGATTCCACACAAGCTTTCCATCCTGAATTACAGCGATGGACATACCTGGTATCAACGCTTTCTCCATTAATTTGGGGATTTCATTTTCCAGTCTCGATATTAACTTTGTTTGGCCTGGGGTTAGTTTTTTCGAATGTGATTCACCTGCGATTGATTGAACATTGTCATTGAAGTTAAATACCAACATGTCAAGCAGAATTATCATTATCACAGATATATTTCTCATTGCCTGCTATCCTCATAAATTCTATAGAAGTTTAAAATGTCCATTAATTCCCCAATAGTTGAATGGAGGCTCAACAGGTGCTGGTGGAATTATACCTTCTCGAATTAAAATATCAAGCGTAAGATTATAGGGACGATCGTATACCTCTCGAATAAAAAATTTGTCGATATTTTGAATTTCCCAATTTGCAGGCGCAATCTTTTGCCACGTTTCCTCAATTCGGGGTAGAAAAGGAATATAGATTTCTTCAATAACCTGATCACAAATCATATCAATTTTAGATAGCAATCCCTGGATGTCGTCTTCGTCGAAAATTGGAAAATTTGGATAAATGAAACTCTCTTCCATTCTGACTACTTTTGCTATTTCCATTTTCTGCAAAATCTTGTTCAATGAATCGGTCGATAAAGTCAACTGTTTTTGTAATTCGTTTTTGTTAATTTTACCATTTTTTATGAGTGGGAATATAACCTGTTTCGTTTGTTTATCGTGAACATCCCAAGCTTTTGACCAATTCATTCTTCTTACCGCTGGGATTTGACCATAAAATAATCCGAACCAGACATCCACGCTGTGGTTTGTCTGTTGATCGTGACCGAATTTCCAATATTTACCCCAACCGCCTTCCACAGCTTTATACCAATAACGATAATTGCCTGGGCGAATGGGTGTATCTCTTTTCTGGTCAAAAACTTTCCATTTGCGTAAGCCACGGTCGTTTAAACCTGTATCTAATAGAAAACCTCCAATGATTGTTAAAGCAACATCATTCCATTTGTAACCTTGACTGGGAAGTGAGGATTCATCGAGTATTGCTTTTAATTTTGGTATTTCGGTCTTGAGCAATTCTACTATTTGATTTGCAAGTTGCGCTCCCAAAGCATTAATTGTATCTCGTAAAGCAGCATCCCAGAAGGGAAAATTTACAATAAACTTTGTCCCTTTTTTCTTGACAAGTTCGCATTGTTTTAGTTCTTCCAGCTTATGTTCAATTTTTTCAGCAGCTATATTTGTTGCTAATGATATGTCTTCGATGTTTTTGTATTCTTTTCTAATGGTATACAAAATGGAACCAACATCCAAATTTTTGTCATCTCTGGTGAGTTTATAAGGATTCCATTGTTTCTCTTGTGGGTAACTCCCAAGAAGCCCCCAAAAGATTCTTATTTTTTTGGGATAAGATTGAAAAGCTCGTCCAATTTGCACGATGAGCAAGATAATAATGGGTAGACTATTTAAATATTTCAGAATTGATTTTAGTTTTGAAATATTTAAATTCATGAGTAAAATCTCCTTGTAAATATGGATTTATTATTTATATTTGTCCCTCACTGGTGACCAGCCATCCACTGCTTTCACAGCCTCGCCGGTCGTATAAGCAGCATGAGGAATATTTGATGGCAATGCAATGACTTCTCCCTTGCCAACAGAAATAACTTTATTTTCTGATTTAAAAAATAGCTTTCCTTCAAGAACCATGGTGATCTGTTCACTTTCGTGATGATGCAGCTCAAAATGGCTGTTCGGCGCCATCTCAAAATAAGTGAACATAGTGTTCTTCAAAGCAACCGCCCACATCGCAGCCCCGGGGATATCGGAATGAAGACGTAGTATTTCCCTGGGATAATAATGTGGCTCGTTTTCGATGTTCTTGACCATGCAAACTGCCGTCGCTGGGCAAAGACTTCGGAACTCTTCAGTCGATTGAATGGCATTAGGAACATTACTCCTAGCAACTTTTTTAAATCCAAATTTTGAAAAAAATCCTTCGGCTGTTAAAGTCAACAGGTATAATTCGTTTATCCCTTTGAGATGAGCATAAGCCAGGATTCGTGAATAAAGGTCTTTTGCGATTGCTTTTCCTCGAAAAGATGGGGATACAGCTAAAGAACGAACCAGGCCCATCGTGTTCATGACTTCAAGTCCAATTACACCGATCAGTTTTTTATCTTGCTTAGCGACGACAAAATGCGATAAATGATTGACTACATCCTGAGAGGGTAATTCACATTCTATCAATAATTGTTCAATGCCTTTCAGGTCTTCCAGATCAGCAAATGAATAAGCGAATTTTTCCATCAGAGTCTATCCTTGTCAAATATGAGGGTGATTGTGAAAATTTCGATTTTAAAATTATGACCTATTACTGCTTAGTCAGATTACTATAATCATTGATATTTCGGAATAAATGACATCCCCCCTGGCCCCCTTCAAAGGGGGGAATTATAGCAAGTCCCCCTTTGAAGCCTGTGCCCGCAGGGTAGGGGATTTAGGGGAATGTTAAGGTTAAATCTGACTGTGTAGTACTATTTACACGTTATAATATTCCATAATTTTTAATGCGAACCGACTTGAAACAATTGAAGGACCGCCACCCATTTTATAACTCACTTCGATTGCCTCTAATATCTGTTCTTTCGTCGCTCCCGAGTTTAACGCTTCGCTTATATGCCATTCAAGACATGACTCACAGTTTTTTATGATAGAAATTGCAATACCGATTAATAATTTATATTTTTTTTCAAGATTTCTATCCATATAGGTCTGATTCTCTAAATCAATAAAAGAATTATACACTGGTGAGTTTTTTGAAAGGAAAGTATGAGCCCTTTTTCTATCAGCCACGAGTTTTTCAATTTTTTCTCTGTCTTTATCATCCATAAAAGCCTCTTATTTAATTGAAGTTAGACAATTTATCTACAACTAATTTTCTCAATATCACTTTCTATATCAAACGACGTAACCTTAAACTGACTGCAATTTTTTCATTTCCACGAGATATCCTGAGAGTGACCTCCTCACCTTCTTCTTCAAAAAGCTGACTCAGATCATCGTAACTGAATTCATGGGCTGGTTTACCATTTATCTCTATTATTAAATCATTCGGCTTCAAGCCTGACTCACTGGCTGGGGAATTGGGAACGACACGATCAATATTAAATGCACCATTTTCAGTCTTTGTAAATTGTACTCCAGCCATGTTGAATTCAAATAGCTCATTAAAATGACTATTCGGTTCCAGAATCATTTTGTTACTTGCATAGTCAAAAGTGACATTGAAGCGACGCAGGGCATTGGTGCCAAGATTTCCATGCTTTGCTTGTTCCAGCGAAGCACATTTTGCAACAGGGCCGTCGGTAAAGGTTGTTACTACATTTTTAAGTCCAAACTGACCGAGGCGCAATTCTTTAATGCGCCCAATATGTCCATATACATCTCCCCCGACACCTTTTCCGATGCGAAACTCAATCGCATTTTTTGGTAAGACTATATCTTTGTGCGATTTAATGTCTAACGATAGTGCGTGTGAAGCGCCCAGATCGACGACAAGTTGTAATGGAACCTGCTCTCCAGTGATCATTTCCGCCTCACAGTTAATAAAAGGAAAACCATGCTCAACAGCTAGCGGCAACTCCGTGCCCTGTCCTGAACAACAGGATTTTCCTGGCTCGGCAAGCGTGATTATCGAATCATCAAAATCGATTTTCACTGCAAAGCGACTGAACAGTGTGTATCCAAAAACACCATCCATCTCGCCCAAAATTCCATCGGGGAATGGATTATTTCTCATTACCAGAACAGTTTGATTGGGAAATTTCAGGTCCACAAGCTGAAATTCAACACCTGATGCCATATCAGCCATTTCTGGTGCTCCTCCTGCTCCTCCCACCATGGCTTGATTCACATATTGAAGTTTTAGCTTGGCGACCCGTGGAGTAGCAAATAACACGGCGCCATCCATTGGCATTCCAGTGTCAAAGGCCAACCGTAAATTTTTACCGTTGATGTCTACCTGCAGAAAAAGATGATTATGGTACAGCTCAAACGGAACTTTCATTGCGTTATTATTGGATATGATTTTGTCCTCTTTAGCTCTCTGATACTGGTTCATATTTGCATCTCCTCTTTGGGTGCTTACAGCTTGATGACCCACCAAAAACACGATTGCCACTATTATGAGTATTCGATACATAATATTTACTTCTCCAAAAGTTGTAATCTACAATTAATTCATTAAAAAATTTTGCAATTTAATATTGACTCTCAAAGGTATATTCCTTAGTTTTTTGTGAGAAACGAACTTTAACAGCATTAACCAGTCGAGCAAAAAGACGTATTGTTGCTTGACGAACATCAGGATCAAAGTCTGCAAGCAGTTGTTTCATCTCATCGACAAGATCTCGTTCAATTCGTGAATGAAGTTCCTTTCCTTTCTTTGTTACTTCTAATATTCGAGCTCGCCCATCATCAGGATCGACCAGACGGCTGATATAGCTCTTTTGTTCCAGTGAATCAATTACCCGACTGGCAGTGCTTTTATCCAGATATAGTTTCGCAGCTAGCTCATTTAATGTCATGGCTCCATGCAACAAAAGTGCGCCAATAGCATAACATTGGGTTGCAGAGACATCGTAGTAACAGATACGATTGCGATCTCGAAATTGGTAAACTCGTACCAATTCGCTCAAAGCCTTATGAAGCTCTAACGCATTTTTATCCAGTTCGGCACTGTTAATCGATGGTTTTTCGTCCTGTTTGTTTGATTGCATATTTAAACACTTCTCATTGATTAATGTTATCCCTTTTTTGATTTCAAATCGTTTTAACTCATATACGATCTATAATTTAAAAGTTGCATACAACAACTAATTTTCTAAAAAATTATTTGTCTCGATTAATTTAGAAAAATCATAAATTTTTATTATTAATTTTTTAATAATTTTAAAGAGACGAAGCCTTCCCGTGAGCCCTGGCCATGATCATTCCAGGCTTGTGCCAGCCCAACTGAAAATGTCGATTCCAGATTGAACCAGTGATTGAATACAAAATTGATTTGCCCACCGAGATTATACCACCATTTCCCGAAGTGAGAATTCAAAACAAGCCCCTGGGTAAACAGGGAAGCATCGACATGGCTTAGCGAATGTTGACCAAATGTGATATTGCTAATCCTTTGTGGCGGCAAGTTATTCTCAATCATCACCTTTGCGAAACGATCCGCTACCAGGCTGTAGACTGGAATACCAGGAAGGTGAAAAGCTTCACGAAACTGCTTTACGGATTTATTTTCCAACAACTGATTGCCAAATCCGCCAAAGTAAAATTTTCCCTGGGGCAGATTATCATTGTTGGAGAAGTAACCAGCAGCAAGTTTCAGATGAAGAATATTATGGGGCTTCATCCAGGTATGATAGTGGCTCCATTCTCCGTGAAGTCCACCCGAAAACAGAGGCTTTCTGAAATTCACTCCCATGCCAGAAAACGTGACAGTCCATTCATTCCCGGATTCGCTGTCAACACTGCCGATTGAACGACGCACATTTCTTGACTTTAAGCTGGTNNGTCAACGCTGCCGATGGCACGACGCACATTTCTTGACTTTAAGCTGGTTGAAAATGCTGCAAAATCAGGATATTCCACCATGATTAAGTTGTCATTAATCGATTGGATGCCACTATAAAAGGAAAGTTCTGTTGTTTGCTTGATTTTATGCGGATTGTCGAATTTCCAGTAGCGTGTGTTACCGAGCAGCACTTTAGTACCTTCTAAGCCTGCCTTACGCTGGTTGAATAGATCGTAAAAACATGAGGCATTGTGCTCTATCTCGATGTGGTATTTTCGCTGGTATTCATAGCGACCTCTAAAATGAAAGCGTGGCTTGGTGGGATTATTCCGGAAATTGGAAAAACCGAATTCCAGCACAAGATCGTGATTATAAAACGGATCCGCCAGGTGGCTATAAAGCCCGAATATAGTTTGATCCTGAAATCCGCTGACTACCGGAATCGTAAACTGTGGCTTGAGACGTGACAGGCCGCGATAGCGTGTTTCCATTAGATTATTATTATCTACCAATAGAATATCTTGAGCCGGGGTGGTTTTTACTTCCCAATCAACTACCTGCGGATTGCACTCCACAACTTTTTGACCGAAATACTGAATCGCCGGTAACCGTTCCGCTGGCTGGTTGGGAATTAAAACCGGAATAAATCCCTTGCTGCTGAATTCGAAAGCAAACAAACTATCGTCACTCAAATATACTGGACGAAACAAGCCTCTCAATGTGTGGCTCATTGCCTGAATTTCAGAAGAACCATGTCGCGAGCGATAAATATTTGAAACGCCGTTGGTATAAGCATTCCAGTAGAGGAATTCTTCGTCAGCACTCCAGGACGGAAATTCTGGTGAGCCTTCCTCGCTGACGCACTGGTACAAAAATCTATTTTCGTTTTTCAATTTGGCAATATCAGCAACAATAATCGCCTGCCGACCGCTGGATTGATGTAATGTCGCTGCCAGGTAACGACCTGAAGGACTGACAGCAAGATGTTGGAGCTCATCTCCCAATTTAAACTCGACTACTGGTACTAATTTTTGATAGGGATATGCAGAATAGACCAAAGTCGCCCTGCCGTTAGCATGTCGTATTCCCCATAGCTCATGAGTAACCG